>Ga0209491_10000062_pt1 | contig 169412 bp, 149 predicted proteins | sample BON02_FD_187213 | JGI IMG/M metagenome (GOLD analysis project Ga0209491, IMG submission 187213) | Freshwater microbial communities from Lake Bonney liftoff mats and glacier meltwater in Antarctica - BON-02 (SPAdes) (version 2) | ecosystem: Environmental > Aquatic > Freshwater > Ice > Glacier... | reverse complement strand
TTTTAAAACCAGATGATGTGTCAGAATCACTTGATGCAGAACACGGTAGAGTTGAAGAGAGAACATGTTCGGTAATAAAAAACTTAGAATATATTGAAAACAGCAAGGACTGGAAGGATATAAAAACGATAATTAAAATTGATAGCAGTCGCTATTTCAAATCAACTAAAAAACAAGAAAATTCAACAAGAATTTACATCTCAAGCTTAGATGTATCAGCTGAAAACTTTCAAGAGTATATTCGCTCTCATTGGGGAATTGAGAACAAACTTCACTGGTGCTTAGATGTAGGTTTCCGAGAGGATGCTAGCAGAAAAAGAACGGGAGATCGTGCTCAAAATTTTTCTGCAATCAATAAAATTGCTCTAACAATGTTGAAAAAGGATAATTTAAAAGCTTCGATTATGACAAAACGATTGAATGCAGGCTGGAATGAGGCCTATTTGAAAAAAATACTAGAATTTTAATGCGTCTGCCCTGGGTGCTTTATTAGTATCCCACAATTCTTCTAAATGCACTTTGTCGCGTAAAGTGTCCATTGGTTGCCAAAATCCTTCATGTTTGAATGCCATTAATTGCTTATCAGCAGCTAACCCTTTTAAAGGAGCTTGTTCCCAAACACTTGAATCATTATCTATTCGATCAATAACTTTGGGTGATAAAACAAAAAAACCTCCGTTAATTAGTGCTCCATCTCCTCTAGGTTTTTCTTGAAATTGTCTTACTTCTCCGTTTACAATTTCTAGTGCCCCAAATCTACCTGGAGGATAAGTTGCTGTAAGTGTGGCCTCTTTTCCGTGTGCTTTGTGAAATTCTAATAGTGCTTTGATGTCTACATCCGCCACTCCATCACCATAAGTAAAGCAAAAACTTTCTTCATTTTGTAAATAGGAAGCCACTCTTTTTAGTCTGCCTCCGGTCATGGAATCATCGCCTGTATCTACTAACGTAATTGTCCAAGGCTCCGCTCTTTCTTCATGAACAATCATTTTGTTATCTTTCATATTGAAAGTAATATCTGACTGGTGTAAAAAATAATTTTTAAAATATTCCTTTATCACGTATCCCTTGTAACCACAACAAATAATAAAATCGTTGATACCAAAATGAGAGTAGGTTTTCATGATGTGCCATAAAATGGGTTTTCCTCCTATTTCTACCATTGGTTTGGGCTTAGAAACTGTTTCTTCACTTAAACGTGTTCCTAATCCTCCTGCTAAAATTACTGCTTTCATATTCTTTAAATCTAATTTGAACTTACAAATGCATCCGAATAAAAATTAAAGTCCGGTAATCCATTTTCAACCAATTTAATTTTCGCTTCTTGAATCATATCATCTGATCCACAAGCATATACCACACTTTCTTTTAATTTAATTTTTTTACTTAATAAAACATTTTGCACGTACCCAATTTCTGTTAAACTGTTTCTTTCACGGGACAGCACAGGAAAATATTTAAGATTCAAGCCCACATTCTCAGGGTTCCAGAATAAGTCTTTAAAATATTTTACTCCCCAAAAGACGTATATATTTAGATTTTTAAAATTTTCCGGTGAATCAGCCATCGCTTCTAAAATTGACTTTATTGGCGCGATTCCTGTGCCGGTAGCCAAAAAAATGATATTTTCATAGCTAGTATGATTTCTCATAAAAAAAGTACCTTTCGGTCCCTCTATTCTCAAGAGATCATTGATTTTTGCTTCATTAAACCAATAATTACTTAAAAGTCCTCCCGGATATTTTTTAATGAAAAACTCCAAGTAAGTATTTTCGATTGCTGAACTTCCAATAGAATAACTTCTTTTTATATTCCCTTTGATTATGTTTACATATTGTCCGGATATAAAATTTAAGGCTTGTTTTGGAGGGAATCGAAGTGTAACTTTTAGTACGTCTTCCGTCAAGTTCTCAATTTTATTAATTTTTGCAGGCAATATTTTTGGCATCACTATTCCATATGCACTTAAATCTTCTGCCTGAATATCCATATGTGATTTTGGCTTTCTCACGCAAGAAAGAATGTATCCTAATTCCTTGTCCTTTTGACTTAAAGCCAGCTCAGCTGTTGTCGGCGTTGACAAGCCTGAATCAACGATCACTTTACAACTAGAACACCTCCCTGAAAGACAGCTATGTTCTAGTGTTATTCCTGCTTTTCTTGCACCTTCAACCAATGTGTCATTTTCTGAACATTGAAAGATTACGCTGCTTTTTAAGGTGATATTATACATTTTTCTGCTCAATTATTGCTTTTTTTTTCCTTCTGTAATTTTAAAAACCAGTGATGTTTTTCTTTATCACCTTCCTCCAAAGAAATCTTTGCTTTCCAGCCTCCATTGGTCATTTTCCGAATATTCATTTATTTTAAAGAAACTTGATTTGAAAAGTAATCATTATAATTTTTTGCTTAATTATAAAAAGCTGTAGGTGTACTTGTTACTTTTGTACGTTTTAAACTTTTTTCCCTTCATTCTCCAAGAACCAAGCATAGGTCCGTTTGATTCCTTCTTCGAGTTCAATTTTCGCTTTCCAGCCTGCATGGGTCATTTTGCTTACATCCATCAACTTTCGGGGTGTTCCATCGGGTTTTGAACTGTCCCAAATGATTTCACCTGTATGACCAACTATTCTTTGGATTGTTTCTGCTAGTTCTTTAATAGTTAGATCTGCTCCTGTTCCAATGTTATATAAACTATCGGGTAAGTTATTTTCAAATGCATAAACGACGGCATCTGCCATGTCATCTACAAATAAAAATTCTCTCATAGGTGTTCCACTGCCCCATAATACAACCTCTGCATTATCATTTAATTTTGCTTCATGAAACTTACGCAACATTGCTGGCAATACATGAGACGTTTGTAAATCAAAATTATCAAAGTACCCGTATAAATTTGTAGGCATTAAACTCACATAATCTTTGTTGAATTGTTTCCGAATCGCTTCACATGCCTTAACACCTGAGATTTTCGCAATGGCATACCATTCATTTGTTGGCTCTAATGGACCTGTCAATAAATATTCCTCTTTTAGTGGTTGTGGGGCCAATTTGGGGTAAATACAAGAACTGCCCAAAAAGATGAATTTCTTTACATCAGTTTGATGAGCGGTATCAATCAGGTTGTTTTGGATCTGAAGATTTTCCATCAAGAAAGAATAGGGTAGTGTGCTGTTGGCTAGAATACCACCAACTTTAGCTGCAGCGTCAATAACTACTTCTAGTTTTTCTTGATTAAAAAATTCTTGAACCGCTAGTTGGTTGCGAAGATCTAATTCCGAAGATGTTTTACCGATGAGATTGGAGTAACCTTTGGCTTCTAAATTTCTCCAGATTGCCGAACCTACCATTCCACGGTGACCGGCGATGTATATTTTAGTTGATTTGTCGAAGTTTTTCACTAGGAGTGTTTATTTACCACAGTGGACACAGAGACCACAGAGGGTAAGGTTTTTTTTCTAACTGTTTATATTCTGAATCGCTTGAAACCATGCTTTAAAAGTGTTTCATTAAAGTTGATTAAAAGTCCAAGAGTTTTGTTGCTCAATTTTAAATAAGTAATAATTTGAGCTTGATGTATTGGTGCAAATTTTTCAACGGATTTTAATTCAATGATAATTTCATCTTCGACAAGTAAATCCAATCGTAATTTTGAACCCAAAATATTGCCTTTATATTCAATTGGTAATTCAACTTGTCTTTGAACTTTTAATCCCAATTGTATCAGTTCGAAGTAAAGACATTCTTCATAGACAGATTCCAAGAGTCCAGGTCCAACTTCACGGTGAACGTCTATTGACGCGCCAAGTATCAGTCCACTTATTTCGTTAAGTCTATCTTCTGTCATTGTTTTTGTTTTTTCACCACAGTGAGCACGGAGGTCACAGAGGGTAAGTGATGTTTGTTGTTTTCTCTGTGGACACTGTGTACTTTGTGGTTAATGCTTTTTACCACGCTGGTCACATTGGGTTTTTTATTTTTCTCTGTGTCCTCCGTGTCCACTGTGGTAAAAACCTATTCAAAATAATTCATGGTCGTGTAACCACCGTCTTTCAAATATTGTTCTTTCCGCATCAGCTTCACATCACTTTGCATCATATCCTTCACCAGAAAATTTAAATCATATTCCGGTTTCCAGCCCAATTTATTATTAGCTTTTGACGCATCACCAATTAACAATTCAACCTCGGTTGGTCTGAAATATTTAGGATCAACAGCCAATATTTCTTTTCCAATTTCCAATTGAAAATCAGAATGAGTGCATTTTACAACTCGTGCAGTTTCATTAATTCCTGTTCCTTTGAATTCTAATTCAATTCCAACTTCATAAAAAGCCATTCGGACAAATTCTCGAACGGTTGTTGTTTTTCCAGTTGCAATGACCCAATCTTCAGCGTCGTCAGCTTGAAGAATCATCCACATCATACGAACATAATCTTTTGCATGGCCCCAGTCACGTTGAGCATCTAAGTTTCCTAAGAAGAATTTATCTTGCAGACCCAGCGCAATTCGTGATGCTGCTCTAGTAATTTTTCGGGTTACAAATGTTTCACCTCTTAGCGGAGATTCGTGGTTGAATAAAATACCATTACACGCAAACATATCGTAAGCCTCTCGATAATTTACAGTAATCCAGTAAGCATACATTTTGGCAACGGCATACGGACTTCTTGGGTAGAAAGGTGTTGTTTCTGTTTGTGGGACTTCTTGAACTTTTCCGTACAACTCTGAAGTCGAAGCTTGATAAATTCTAGTTTTCTTTTCCAAACCTAAAAGTCGAACAGCATCTAATATTCTTAATGTACCCAATCCGTCTGCATTACCTGTGTATTCAGGAATTTCAAAAGAAACTTGGACATGGCTCATAGCGGCTAGGTTATAAATTTCATCTGGTTGAATTTCTTTTATCAAACGAGTCAAATTCGTGCTGTCCGTCATATCGCCGTAATGTAGAATGAAATTACGATGTTCAACATGAGGATCTTGATACAAATGATCAATTCGATCTGTATTAAACAGCGAAGAACGACGTTTCAAGCCATGCACTATATATCCTTTTTTTAACAGGAACTCACTCAAATAAGCTCCATCTTGGCCGGTAACTCCCGTAATTAAGGCAACTTTTATCATGCAGAATTTTTTTAATTTATTTTTTTTTCAGTTCAATATTCGCCACTTCTTTCCTCAAGCCACTGCTCGAAAATCGATGATCACGCTGATTAAAATACAGTTCGATTTCTTTTTTCTCGCAATATACTCTTCCTGTAAAATTCTTTTTTTTGTATTCATCGCCAACGATGCGTATATCAATGTGGAATGAATGTAGAATATCTTCTAAATCTTGTTCAGTCGTATAGGGAACAATTTCATCGACAAACTTGCAACCTTTGAGTTGAATATAACGCTCAACGACGGTTTGCGTTGGTTTATTTTTCTCAGGGCGATCGATGGTTGGATCAGTTTGCAAACCACAAATTAAATAATCGCATTGTCGTTTTGCTTCTTCCAACATTTTTATATGTCCGGCGTGCAAAAGATCGAAAGCACTGAATGTAATTCCTATTTTCATAGTTTAATTGTTCTCCCAGTACCACTTCAAAGATTTATCTAATCCTTCTTTAATTCCGCAGCTGGGTTGATAGTTTAATAGATGAATTGCTTTTTTTATGCTTGCCAAAGAATGCGGAATATCTCCTTCGCGTTTTGGTCCGAAGAGAATTTCTATTTCTTTTATTTCCGCATCAAATTGGTTGAGATTTTCTTTTATATTTTCCATCAATTGAAGCAGCGTTGTGCTTTTTTTTCTAATTGTTCCATTCGATGGTTTACAGCATATCTTTTTAGTAAATAATCTTTCAACACTGAATTTGCCCATATTCTAAATTGTGTCCCTCGCTTTGACTTTACTCTGTACCCAACTGAGATAATCACATCCAAATTATAGATGCGCACTTTTCGTTTAATCGATCTGCTTCCTTCTTTTTGAACCGTCAAGTAATCCTTGACAGTTGCATTTTCAAGTAATTCTTCGTCTTTATAAATGTTTTTGATATGTAAACTTATATTTTGTTTGGTAGCATCAAAAAGTTCAACCATCTGTGCCTGAGTTAACCATACCGTTTCATCCTCAACTTTAACTTCTACGTGCAGGTTTGGTTGGTTATCTGGATGATATAGAATGATTTCGTTTTTCAATAGATTTGGCTATTTCAGGCTTGATTAAGAAATAATTACATTCAAATTATAAGCATATGTTTGATAATTTTTCTCGTCTGCGGCAGTTGTTGTCTGACTTATTTGTGTCCGGTTGAGGAACAGTTTTCTAGATTGTGCAAGCCTAGTTTCGTTTAATCCTTTAATTTTTTAGATTTAGGGCAAGTTCAGCGTTAAGGCTAGATATATATATATATATATATTGCGCTTTCTCTTCTCTATCTTATTCAAATGATACGGTTTAATAACCAACTAAGCAGTTTTCAACCCTTAGGTAAATATTTGAAGCTTCTTCCAACATTTTTATATGTCCTGCGTGCAACAAATCGAAAGCACTGAATGTAATTCCAACTTTCATAGTTTAATTGTTCTCCCAATACCACTTCAAATATTTATCTAATCCTTCTTTAATTCCGCAGCTGGGTTGATAGTCTAATAGATGAATTGCTTTTTTTATGCTTGCCAAAGAATGCGGAATATCTCCTTCGCGTTTTGGACCGAAGAGAATTTCTATTTCTTTTATTTCCGCATCAAATTGGTTAAGATTTTCTTTTATATTTTCCATCAATTGAAGCAGCGTTGTGCTTTCTCCGAATGCTACATTAAAAACTTCCCCAATTGCTGCTTTATTTTCCGTTGTCGCCGCCAAATTATTCATTTGTATCACATTGTCGATATAGGTGAAGTCGCGAGAGAAACTTCCGTCACCGTATATTGTTGGAGATTTGTGTTTTAGCAATAAGTCCACAAATTTTGGAATTACAGCCGCATATTCACCTGCTGGACTTTGATTTTTCCCAAACACGTTGAAGTAACGCAGACCGATAACTTCGAGTCCATAGTTCAGGTGAAAAACATGTGCATATTTCTCGTTGACCTGTTTCGTAACGGCGTAGGGGGAAAGTGGTTCACCAATTTTTTCTTCCACTTTCGGCAATTCTTTTTCATCTCCGTACACAGAAGAACTAGAAGCGTAAACAAAACGTTGCACTTTAGCGTCACGTGCAGCGACAAGCATGTTCAGGAAACCGCCAATATTTACTTCGTTCGTTGTTATTGGGTCCACTACTGAACGCGGAACAGAACCCAAAGCCGCATGATGCAGAACAATATCTATATTTTGACACGTTTTGTGGCACGTTGTCAAATCACGTATATCTCCTTGAACAAAAATGAAGTTGGGATTGTCAAGGAAATTCGTCAGATTATGCAAGTAGCCAGTTGCAAGGTTATCTAAACCAACAACTTGGTTTCCGTTGTTTAACAAGTCTTCTACCAAATTACTACCGATAAAACCAGCTGCTCCGGTTACCAGAACTCGTTTATTTTGAATTTTCATATTTTTCTAACCGGCAATTAAATGTGTGCCTCTTATTTATACAGCTTCGCCCTTTCGCTCCCAAAAGTTGGAGTTAATGTACGAAGATAAACAAGAAAACCTGAGCTGGATTTTTATTTAGTAGAATGCAGGTTTAGTCTTTTATCGTTTAATTTTGCGACAAAGTTACTTCTTTTTTTGATTTAGCACCGTAGATTGATAAGAAAGAGTTTTGAATGAAAAGAGCAGAATGCGCTCGGCAGAATGCCAAAAGTTCAAGACGAAAAGCCAATCACTGAACATTGAAAATACCGTTGGTGGTCGTGTTTCTCTTTCCTCGTTTGGGCTTTGTTCCTCTGCTTTGGTTCACTCTTGCGCCAGTTCGGCACTAACATTATTTCGATAATTATCTGGCTTTGTGGGTCGTATCAAGTTTTGTGCTTCGAAATCGACTACTTTGTATATACTATACTTCACCCAAGAACCTCCTTAAAAGTCAAATTCAATCGCGGCAACTAAAAAAGAATAGCTACAATCTCGATATTGATAGCCACAAATAATCCTGTATTTTATATTTTCTTCAACACTTATTCCAGCGCTTATTTATCTTTTTGAATTCGTTTTTTTTGCAACAATGTTAGAAGAAAGATTTGATTTTCAATTTAATCCTGAATACTCGAATTACAGTCAATTTAAGGCCACCAACTGAATAGAAGAACTGAATTAAATAGACGTAATTGTATGTATTGAGTTCTTGAATTCGTTTTTTGTTTATATTTGGTTGAATCAATACTGAAAAGATGACTACTAGTAGATTGCTACAAATTTTTACGAATGGTAATTATCGGATAAATAGTAGTGAATCCATTAAGGGGATAATCCACAAATGGATTAGCCAAGTGTTGGGCAGTAACATAAACCAACACAAAATGAAAAAAGAGAGATTAATATCAATAATAGTAATCATATTTTTTGTTTCAATGGTCATCGTATCCTGTACAAAAGACAAAGTAACTTGTCTCGACAATACAGAACTAATAGATCAGAATCACTTAGTTGATATTCAGCCTTTAAATCAAGCGTCTGAATTTAACGAAACTTTAATAAAGTATCCGCAATTACAAGTGTATCGAGTTATTGATGACCAATATGTCATTGGAATGCATTGTAATGTTTTTTATCAAGGACTAATAGTTTTTTCAGATCAATATGCTCTTTTCAAAATTAAATCAGATAACAGTGTTTTTTCATCGGAGGATTTTATTGTCGATACAGTAGATTTTTCTTTAGCTCCGTCCTTGACTTATACAAATGCCATCAACACAGCCAAACAAAACATGGATTTTAGTAAGACTTGTGTTTCTTACAGATTAGGGATATTTGATTTAAATTCTGGACTAGGAATTGAAACAAAAGACTACAGGCTTGTATGGAAAGTCCAAGGAGAAAATGGATATCCATATGTGGTGCTTGATGCTAATGACGGTCAGGTATATCGCGAACATGATGGATTAGTCAACTAATATAATGCTAACATGCGCTAAAAAAATAGAGCAAAGTAGATATTCGAGAAAAAGTCCTCCTTTTCCTAGCGCAGAATCAGAATCAGAGACAATTAAAAGACTTTCGACATGACAGAACGAGATAAATATTTTATGAAACGTGCTATAAGAATGGCAGAAAGAGGAATGGACTTAAATGCAGGAGGTCCCTTCGGATGTGTAATTGTAAAAGATGATAAAATTATTGCCGAAGGATTTAATAGGGTTACTTCTACAAATGACCCAACTGCACATGCGGAGGTGGAAGCAATTAGAAAAGCATGTCGAAAATTGAAATCATTCCAGCTCGATGAATGTGTAATTTATACTTCTTGTGAGCCTTGTCCAATGTGTTTCGGCGCAATCTATTGGGCAAGACCAAGAATGGTTTATTTTGCATGTACCAAAAAAGATGCAACCAAGATTAATTTTGATGATCAATTTATTTATGACGAACTAGAAAAGAAAATAGATGATAGAGAAATTAAATTTGTAAGATTGATGAGAAAGGATGCTATTCCTGTTTTTGAAAAGTGGGCAGAAAAAACCGATAGAATAAAATACTAATATTCTATGAGAGAACCCAGCAGCGAAAAAAATCATGATACCTTAAATCAAGTAAAATCTGATTTTTAAGAAGCGTTACTAACTGCTAATTTTCGATTCAATTACGCCTTACGTTAAAGAGAAATGGATTTTGGATAAAATAATAACTTTCACTAAAAGAGGTTGCACGTTAATGCCGCTAGCGAAAAAAACTCATTAGGCATATTTACGGACGAAAAAATTAATATCTTGACACAATGAAAAAGTTATTTTTAATCTTATCGCTACTTCTATTTAGTCTTTGTTGCTTTTCTCAGAGTCGGTATATTTCAGAAACTACAAAAAAGGTTGTGTTTACGAGAGATGGCGGTGTTTGTCAATGTTGTGGTAGTTCTCAAAGTCTAGAATATGATCATATCACGCCATATTCTTGCGGCGGTAGTAGTGTTGTATCAAACATTCAATTACTTTGTCAAAAATGCAATCGAAGCAAATCAAATAGTTGCTATTGTAAAGTACACAATAGGAGGGTAGGCACTAATTGTTGTGAACACAAGACAACTAAAAAGGCATCAACTACTTCGGCACAATGCACAGGGACAACAAAGAAGGGAGCGAGATGCAGAAATAAGACGACCAATACTAATGGTCGTTGTTATTTACACTAATAATTTACAAACCAATTTAACAAGTAATGAACAAGAATGTATTATTTGCAATAGATCTGAATACGAAAGAAATAATCATTTCAGAATCGCCGAAAGGAAGTAACAAAATAAATTTTATAGAACGTATTGCTCGACAAGACAATGCCATTCTTTACAATGCTGTCGTTACTTTAACAAGCATTACAAATGCTTCCGATTTTGATGGTGCAATTTTTAGAGCAATGGATAAGGTTTGCCAAATAATTTACAGCAAATCTAAAGAAACCATATAGTTCCCTTTTATGAAATTAATAGAGTAACAGAAGCTGCAAAATATACAGACGAACTTTAGTAACAGCATCTAAAAAAAATGGTGGTTCGGTGCTTGGTATGGTAGTTTTTTGGTTGAACCAACACAAGTATTTTATATCAATATTTGTGGTAAAAATCATTAAATTCTTGCAATTGCTGACGTTCAACCAAGCACTTATAAAAAAGTCAAATTGATTCTCGCATAAAAAAAGCCCTAGTCTCGATAAATGTCGAGACTGGGGCTGTTTAATATTCTAAAGACGGTATAACTTATTTAATCTCCACTACTTCAAGATCAAAAATAAGGTCTTTACCAGCTAAAGGATGATTTCCGTCGATGACTATACTATCGGCTTTCACTTCAATCACAACTAAGTTCATTTCTTCTCCTTCTTTGGATTTGGAAACGAGTCCCATACCAACTTCAGGTGTAATATCTTGGGGAAGTTTAGCTTTTTCCACTTCCTGAATCAAGTCTTTATTAATTTCTCCGTAGGCTTCCTCTTTAGGAATTGTGATGGTCTTTTTTTCGTTCACCTTCATATCGATTAATCCTTTCTCAAAACCAGAAATTAACTGTCCTTGTCCTAAAGTAAATTCTAACGGTTCTTTTCCCTCAGAGCTGTCAAAAACATGTCCGTCGGATAATTTACCTGTGTAATTTACTTTAACCGTGTTGTTTTCTTTAACTAGATTCATACTTTATTTTTTAATTGTAAAAAATGATTTTTGCATAATTCTTACGCAGTAAACACTTTTAGTTTTAAATATACGTCCAACCAAGCCGCGAAAACCACGCCAAAAAGTGAAAAGAAAAGTATACAAGCTATAATTAGACAAGCTTTAAATACAAATGTTGCGTTCAAGACCTTTGATGATACTAAATGGAAAGTTTTTGAACTTTTTTCAGAACGAGCAAATTACACGCAGTTTAATCGGTAAATATGTCACTTAAAGCGGAAGTTTCCAGAATTTTTACTTAAAATCAAATCCTGATTAAAATTTTGAAAGAGCAGATTTCGCGAAATACGCATCTGTTACAAAATAGTGCGCGGAGCGAAAACTCACCCAAAATCTAACTTACTTAAGACAGAGCGATCGAAATTAAAATTCGTCAAATCCCAACCAAAGAAGTTGGCGAAGGTTTTAATAGAAACTTCGGGCAGTTTATACCAAACGCAGACAGATAGTGCGCTTCTTACCATTTCTGTTGCTTTACTTCTTTCGAGACTAATAAGTACGAGCTATTTTACGTTTTAACATAAGAAATCAAAAGAGAAGAGGGATATGAAAAATAAGACAAGATACTTACTACTGGTTATTTTCGGTTTCTTAGTGCCTTCTTTTCAAATTCAAGAATTACCGATTACGAATAAAAATATACTAGAATTCTGTAAACAACATCTTAAGAAGAGGGTAGGAAGTGGCCAATGTTGGGATTTAGCTGAAGCTGCACTGAATTTCGCAAATGCAGACTGGAGCGCTCCGTATAATTTTGGAGATGAAATTGAAAGAAAAAAAACACCGCTATTAGCCGGTGATATCATTCAATTTGAAAAAGTACAACTGGAATCAGAAGGAAATTTCGTTGCATTTCCGCTGCATACTGCAATTGTGTACAAAGTTTTAGACAAAGACAGAATTATTATTGTTCACCAGAATTTTAATGGTGTTAAAAAACTTGGCACCTTTGAATTGAATTTACAAGATTTGACAAAAGGAACCATTCAGTTTTTCAGGCCAAAAGGAAAATAAAAGCAGTATTTCTTATTTCTATGGCACAAAAATATTCTTTCCATTGGTGGAGTCCATTTTTCTGAGCTGATGAAATGCTTTAGAAGGCGAGCAAGTATTAATTAGTGTTAAAAACCGTACTCGTCAGCTATGCCGTATTGCTTCATTTGATCATGAATATTTCCGCACACATCCCGCGTGCTCATTCGTTTATTTAATTAACTGATTCTTTATATATAAGAATATTTAATACTTATCATAAATTAGATAAATAAATATTTATGAATATAATTGTTCAGATTTGCTCAATACATAGTTTCATCCTATTAAAAACAAGTCATGAAAACATTAAATTTAATTCTATTGTTCACTTCCTTAGTATTCCTAACAAGCTGTGCTATAATTAAACCGGGAGAAGTGGGTGTAAAACAGCGACTAGGAAAGTTAAGCGATGAATACAAAACGCAGGGTACTATTTGGTACAATCCTTTTGTAACGCGAGTAATTGTGACCAATGTTCAAATTAAGGATATCGAACTTTCGTTGAGTCTTCCGAGCAAAGAAGGTTTGAGTGTCCAATCACAGATTTCCATACTTTTTCGAATTCAGGAGAAAAGCGTGCCTAGTGTGATAAAAAATATTGGTTCGGGTTTTGAGAATATTATATCAAATGTCTTCCGATCAGCATCAGCAGACGTATGCGCACAATATTATGCGAAGGACATGCATTCTGGCATGCGGGCGGAAATTGAAAAGGCAATTTTGAATAAAATGGGAGAAACACTCAATCCGCAAGGAATTGAAATACAAGCTGTTTTAATGAAAAGCATAAAACTTCCAGACGGTTTATCAAATTCTATAGAGCAAAAGCTTCAAGCAGAACAGGACGCCATGCGAATGGAGTTTATTCTAAAGCAAGAAACGCTCGAAGCGGAACGTAAAATCATTGAGGCGACTGGAGCAAAAGATGCGCAAAAAATACTATCCGAAGGTTTAACGGATCAAATTATAAAAATACGAAGTATAGAAGCATTTCTTGAATTGGCAAAATCTCCGAATAGTAAAATAATTATTACAGATGGTAAAACGCCTTATCTCGTAGATTAAAACTGTTAAGAATATTAGTTCAAATTCAAAATATTCAAATACTAAAGATCAGAAATTACGAGAAATCCAATCCTAACTATTTTTGCTTTCTTTTTGCTCCTATACATTTCGTCTTGTGGTGAAAATCCAGACAAAGGAGCAGATACAAATGATAATATTGTTTTGCTTAGGGATGCGTTTCGAAGATTTCAAAGGTGATGATTTTGAAGAAAAAAGTAGAGATTAAAATTGTGAGCCTTTATTATCGTTCATTTTATTAGCATTTATGAAATAATTTAAGTTCTGCTTTGCAAGCGGAAGAGCTGGAGCTACCTGAACTCATTTGAGGGAAGCGCTCTAGCTTTTTTCGTTTTAAATGGTTTCGCAAAAAGATGCATTTGAACTCTTTTTTAATAGCGCTTCAGTCGATCTCGAGCATCGCGTTTCTTTATTCAACTGATGCATAAGTCGTTTACAGCGATTGCCATAAATAGTTCAATTGTAAAGGCAATACATCCAATTCCGACGAAAAACAGTCTTCATTCTGTACCCAATATTATTTCGCTTACAAAATGATCAAAGTCTATATTCTGGTCTCTAGATTTTGGATTCTAAGTTCCGGCTTCGCTCTTTTCCCTATATTTGCTCTACATACTTTTATCCAACATTTTGAACAAAGATCTTTTACTCATAACTCCGCCTTTCACGCAATTAAACACACCTTATCCGGGGACAACTTATTTGAAAGGGTTTTTGAATACGAAAAATATCTATTCGTTTCAAATGGATTTGGGGATAGAAGTTATTCTAGAGTTGTATTCAAAAAAAACATTTCAAGCACTTTTTGAGCAAGCGTTTAGTACAAATCAAATTTCGAGCGAAAATGTACAGCGGATTTACAGTTTAAGAGAATCTTATTTGCAGCCTTTGGACGATATTATTGCCTTTTTGCAAGGAAAAAAACCGAGTTTTGCTCGACAAATTTGTTCTGCTAATTTTTTGCCACGAGCGGCGCGTTTTGATCAGCTAGACGATTTGGATTATACATTCGGTTCCATGGGCATGCAAGACAAAGCGAAACATTTGGCAACTTTGTACCTTGAGGATTTATCCGACTTCATCATTGAATGCATCGATCCTAATTTTGGTTTTAGCCGCTACGCAGAACGATTGGGCATGAGCGCCAATTCCTTTGATGAGTTGTATTCGAAATTGCAAGAAGAAGAAACTTACATTGACACAATTACACTCCGTATTTTAGAAGAAAAATTAGTAACGATTCAACCCAAATTGGTTTGTTTTTCAGTCCCTTTTCCTGGCAATCTTTACAGTGCTTTTCGTTGCGCACAATTTATAAAAGCAAAATATCCTAAGATGAAAGTCGCCATGGGTGGCGGTTTTCCAAATACCGAATTGCGTTCGGTTGCCGATGTTCGCGTTTTTGAGTTTTTTGATTTCATCACATTAGACGATGGAGAATTACCGATAGAATTATTGCATACGCACATTCAAAATGCCAAAAGTCGCGAATTTAAGCGCACGTTTCTATTGGAAAATGGAGTAGTGATATATAAAAATAATACAGCCAAATCAGATTATAAACAAAGCGAAGTTGGCACGCCTGATTATTCTGATTTAAGCTTGGATAGTTACATTTCAGTTATTGAAATTGCAAATCCCATGCATAGTCTCTGGAGCGATGGCAGATGGAACAAACTCACGATGGCGCATGGCTGCTATTGGGGAAAATGTACCTTTTGTGATATTTCTCTTGATTATATAAAAATATACGAACCCGTTGCTGCCAAATTATTGGTGGATCGAATGGAAGAACTAGTCGAACAAACCAATGAAACAGGTTTCCATTTTGTAGACGAAGCTGCACCGCCATCTTTAATGAAAGCCTTAGCGCTGGAAATTATCAAACGTAAACTTACCGTTTCGTGGTGGACCAACATTCGTTTCGAGAAGAACTTCACGCAAGATTTATGTCAACTGCTTAAAGCTTCAGGCTGTATTGCTGTTTCTGGCGGTTTAGAAGTCGCTTCCGATCGTTTATTGAAATTAATAGACAAAGGTGTTACCGTGGAGCAAGTCGCTCAAGTCACGCGCAATTTCACCGAAGCGACTGTCATGGTGCATGCCTATTTAATGTATGGCTATCCAACACAAACGATAAAGGAAACTATTGACAGTTTAGAAATGGTACGCCAATTGTTCGAGGCAGGCGTCTTGCAATCTGGATTTTGGCATCAATTTGCTTTGACGGCACATAGTCCAATCGGCATGAATCCAGAAGAATATAAGATTGTTCCAGACCAAAAAGATATTCAATTCGCCAACAACGATATTCAGTTTACCGACACTACGGGAATAGATCACAATCAATTCAGTTACGGTTTAAAAAAGTCACTCTATAATTTCATGCATGGTATTGGGTTTGAGCTTCCCCTGCAAGATTGGTTTGATTTTAAAATACCAAAAACTAATATTCAACCAGATTACATTTACAATTGTCTTGAAACGCCAGTTGAATTCAATACCAAGCCAACGGCCAAAATTCTATGGATTGGCAACGAACCTTCGGTACATGAATTTACGAAAACTAAAAGAGGTCTATCTCGAGAATTGTTGGAAATGACTTTTCATACCACAACCGAGACTTTCAGTATTACAACGGATAAAGACAAAGGAACTTGGTTTTTAAATCAAATGGAATCTTTAACGCCAAATAGCACCAGCTTACCAACTTTTTCCCAGTTAAAAGCCGATTTTGAAACGACTATGGAGGATTTTGAATTATTCTGGTATTCTAAGCCTATTGGTGTTTTGCGGGAGAATGGGTTGTTGGTGTTGTAGCTATTGGGTCGCTTCCTTTGATTTATAAACCCTCCATGTCTCTGTGGTGGAAAAAGGTAGGATGTAGCTAATAGCTGCACGCGGATGACACGGATTGAGCAGATTTTTTTCCGGATTTTTTATCTCAAACTCATCCAACATTCAAAACCTCTTCGTTTAAAAAGTTCAATCAAAAATCTTTCCCGGGTTCATAATCCCTTTTGGATCAAAAACTTTTTTTATTCCACGCATTAAATCCATGGAAACCTGACTAAACGCAATGTCCATATAAGGTTTCTGGACCAAACCGATTCCGTGTTCGCCAGAAATTGTTCCTCCTAATTCAACTATGCGTTCAAATATTTCTCGAATAGCAATTGGCAATTGATTGTTCCAAACATCATCTGAAAGTTCGCCTTTGATAATGTTGACGTGCAGATTTCCATCACCTGCGTGTCCGTAACAAACTGATTTGAAACCGTATTTGTCGCCAACTGCTTTTACATGCTTCAACAAATCAGGTAAATAATACCTTGGAACGACAGTATCTTCCTCTTTGTAAACCGAATTTGATTTCACGGCTTCCCCAACTTTACGTCGCAATTGCCAAAGTTTCTCTTTTTGCGCCTCATTTTCGGCGAAGAGAATTTCATCTGTTTCAAAATCTTCGAGAACGTTCATAATTTTCTCGCAATCTTCCATCAAAATAGCCAAATTGAATCCGTCTACTTCGATTAATAAATGCGCAGCGTGACGTTCATCTACTATTACGCTGTCGTCTTGCATGAAGTTTTTAGTCCAAATCAGGGCATCACGTTCCATAAATTCCATTCCGCTCGGTGTAATTCCAGCTTTGAAAATAGAAGCCACTGCTCGACAAGCTTCGGTCGCGTCAAAAAATGGAACCAACATGAGTAAATTGTGTGTCGGATGAGGTATGAGTTTCAAAACGATTTTAGTCACGATTCCAAGCGTTCCTTCGCTTCCTACGACCAATTGGGTGAGATTGTATCCCGTAGCGTTTTTGAGTACGTTTGCGCCTGTCCAAATGACTTCGCCGTTTGGTAAGACCATTTCTAGGTTAAGCACATATTCGTTGGTTACTCCATATTTTACAGCTTTCGGTCCACCGCTGTTTTCAGCAACATTTCCGCCAATGAAACAACTCCCTTTACTCGCAGGATCAGGTGGATAAAAAAGACCTTTTTCTTTGACAGCATCTTGCAATACTTGTGTAATGACTCCTGGTTCTGTCGTTACTTGTGAATTGTTCTCATCAATTTTAAGAATCTTGTTGAACTTCTCCATGCTCACCAAAACACCATTTTTCAAAGGAATTGCGCCGCCTGAAAGTCCAGTTCGGGCGCCACAAGGTGTCACAGGAATACTTTTCTCATTGCAATAACGCATAATCAAACTGATTTCGTCTACTGTTTTTGGAATCAATAACAATTGAGGCAACACGAGAATATCTTCCGTTTCATCGTGTCCATATTCTTCTAAAGTAGCCTCGTCAAATCGACATCTTTCACCTAATAAATCTGCAAAAAATGAATGTGCCTGATTAAATATTTCGTGCCTTGTCATTTGTTTCTCATTCAATTATTAATTCTTTTTCTTGGACCGCTTCGTTGTTAGAATCTGGAAAGTTGGATTTAAATTAAGTCAATCAGGTCAACTTACTGACTGATTCATATTCTATACTCCATTCTCCATATTCTACACCTTATTTCCCTTTAATTGAGTTCCAAGTAGCGTATAAATTATCTTGTTTTGGTCTATCATTATCTAGCGCAGCAAGCGGTTCACATTCGCTCCATTCCTCTTGCATTTCTTTTGGTAAAGCTTGATATAGAGATGTTCCCTTTGACTTCCAAGCTATCATTTCGTCGCTGACTTCCTTGATAATTTTCGCAGGATTTCCTACAACTAGACTTCTAGCTGGAATTTCCATTTTTCCAGGGATAAAACAAAGTGCACCGATGATACATTCTTTGCCGATTTTTACATCGTCCATAACCACAGCATTCATTCCGATCAAACAATTCTCGCCAATATCGCCGCCGTGAATAATTGCTCCATGACCAATATGTGCACCTTTTCGCAGGTATACAGTCGTTCCGGGAAACATGTGAACGGTACAATTTTCTTGCACATTACAGCCATCTTCAATAATTATTTGTCCCCAATCGCCGCGCAAAGCTGCGCCAGGTCCGATATAAACATCTTTACCAATGATCACATTTCCTGTGACAGTTGCCATTGGGTGAACGAAACTACTCGGGTCGCAAACCGGTTTAAAACCTTTGAATTCGAAGAAAGCCATGTTTTTAGTTTGCTCAAATTTAACTATTTTAGCATGAAAACAAACGATGAGTTATTGCGATTTTTGTTTGAATAAGCCACTGGATGATTTGAATAGAATCTATCACGATACGGCATATGGCTTTCCAAATCAATACGATAACGAACTTTTTGGACGACTAATTTTGGAAATAAACCAAACAGGATTGTCTTGGGCTTTGATGTTAAAGAAAGAGAAAGACTTTCGTTTGGCCTTCGATAATTACGATATTACCAAAATTGCCGGTTATGATTATGTTAAAATATCAGAATTACTAGCCAATTCAGGTATAATTCGCAACCAATTGAAGATAAATAGCGTTATTTTTAATGCGCAGAAGATACTAACGCTTCAAGAAGAGTTTGGATCGTTCAGCAAATGGTTGGATAGTCAACATCCATTGACAAAAGAAGAGTGGACGAAATTATTTAAACGAAATTTCAAATTTACTGGCGGAGAAATCGTTAATGAGTTTTTAATGAGCACAGGATATTTAAAAGGTGCTCATGACGAAAATTGCACGATTTTTGCAAAGATTTTAGAACAGAAACCAAAATGGAAAATATGATGTTAAGAAATAGTTTATTTTTAATTGCTTTTATTTTTTCATTGAACGCTTCCGCACAATTTGGCGTCACGATTGGTCCAACGGTAGTAAAGTCTTTAGGTTCGCCAAAAGCGCTCATGGGTTTTCATATTGGCGGAGAACTATCGCAAGATGATGAATCCAGTTATTTTGGACGAATTAGTTTTATGCCTGGCTCAACTGAGGCCAGTTTAAATGAAATAGCTTTAACAGGAAATACTTCAAGTGCGCCCTATGCAACAACGTCATTTACTACTAAAACCAATTTCACCAGAATAGAAGGTGGTGTCCGATATTACTTAGGTGACGGTTACGAGACAGGATTATCGGCTTATGGAGGCTCTAAATTGGTAATCGCTTTCAACAAAATCAAAGCTGATTATACTCCATACGATGAGGTACTATATCGATTACCAGATGGAGCAGCTACTTTCGGAACTGTATTTGGTTTCGGTTTTGGACTTCAAGGTGGCGTGAAATATGGTATCATTGGACTGGGAACAATTTACTTTGATGCAGGTCTTGATTATCTTTTTACCCAAAATGCAAGTAATGGAATGTGGCAGTTTTCAAGTTATTTAAATCAACCCTTGTTTTCATTCAACCTAGGTTTCAGAAAAGACTTATTTATTGGTCGTTAAATCTCCTTAAAAGAAGCAGCAAATTCTTTGTAATTTTCATATCGGCTCTCAGAATTTTCTCGCAAGAATTCGTCTAAGTCACTTGTTGAATATTTATTGGGCGGTTTTTTAAATTGGTGTTTTTTCAAACCCTTTTCAATCACTTTCCATACTTTTTTATTAAAAAGAAAAGGTCGCTCAATCGGGTAGGTAATTTGCAAATGAGTTTGCAAGACTGGATTGCTATTTGAAAATGGTAATCGACCGCTGAGAAGTTTATAAACTACCAAACAAAACGAAAATACATCCGTACTTGGATTTGCACAATTCAATCGATTTAAAATAATTTCTGGAGCAGAATAAGCCAATTGAAAGATAGTTTTTCTTACTTGAGGTTGGTTTCTATAAAAGCTAGCCCAAAGTCAATTAGCGAGCAGTTTGTTTTCTCGTTAATTTCGTGAACTAAGATGTTTTCAGGTTTTATATCGCAATGAATAATTCCATTTTTTTCCAATTCATCAAAAAGTATTTCAAGGGAAGAAACAATTTCTTTCAGTTTAGAAAGTCGCTTCCGTTTTTTGATTTTGGACCAATAAGTATTTAAGCTTATTCCTTCTTCGTATTTTTTCAGGAAGTAAAATTCATTCTCGGATTCTTGAATATCTATTACCTCAGGAAGGCCGGCTGTACTAAATGAAAATTGTGCTTCATTTTTCAATTGATCAAACCCAAGTTGATTACTTTTTTCAACGCTCTTTAAAACCACCAATTCTCCATCAGACTTTCGTTTCAAAAGAAAAACTTCCCCAAAACGATTGCTGTTACCCGATGAGAGACGTTTTATTTTTTCATATTCGTTGGGAATGGCTTGCATGGTTTAGCGAATGTAGGATTTTTTTTACCGCAAAGACACAGAGGTGCAAAGGTGTTGGGTGGTTTGTGAAAAAATCCATGTCATCCGCGTGCTAACCCACAATCCTTCATCACTTCTTCACCGAAAACTGAAACTGTACCGTACCATAAACACTAATACCATCAGAAGGCAAAATTCCGGGTCCAGGATATCCGGAAGCTCTTCTTGTAAAATACGTCGCGTTGCCTAAATTGTTCACGCCCGCTTCAAATGTCCAGTTTTTTCTCACTTTAACTTTGCTTGAGAAATCCATAACAAAATAGGCAGGAACGAGACCAATTACGGCGTCGCCAGAAGGTTCGATTGCGTTGGAGGCATCTGAAAATTGGTCGGAAGTATATGAAACTTGAAACTGCGAGGTCCAATTTTTAATACGGTATTTGAACCCGCTTCTAATGATTATAGGCGCAACGTATTCAACTTGTTTATTCAAATAATTAGCCTCTTTGGAACGAATGTAGGTGGCTCGAATATAAGCAGCATTAACGAAAATAGATAATTGTTGTTTGCTCTCCGAATTAATGGCGTTTAAAATATCAAATTCCGTAAAGGCTTCAACACCAATATTTATAGCGTCTCCGATATTGGTTCTTTCCTTGAATGTTGTTCCAGCTTTTGGAGCCAAACCAATTTTGTCACCATAAAAAATATAAAACCCAGCCAGATCGAATATCCAGTATTTCTTCACAGAACCACGGAATCCTAACTCAGCTGTGAAACCGGATTCATCTCGGATAGCGCTGTCAACGACGATATTGGGATTGTTAATTCGAATGTCTGTGAAATTAATTGCTCTATAGTTTTGCGTGAAATTTGCATAAGTAGAAACCTGAGAGTTGATTCGATAGGAGCCGCCAGCACCAAAAAGTGGAACTTGCCTTTTGACAGAGTTGGAGTTGTCAATTTTATATGTAGCCAATGTATCATTGTTCACTGGATGAACCACATAGCGCTTGTAGAATCCTTCAGATGAACTTTTTATATTTTCTAGCCGCAAACCGAAATTAACTGTGAATTTTCGGTTAATGAAAAGAATGTTTTCAGCAAAAAAAGCAATATTTTCCGAAGGAAATAAAAACGAAGAATTTTCTAAGTTGTTGGCATTTATAAATCGAAAGTCAGCTGTATTTCCGACCGATGCTTTACCTTGTAAACTACTTGTTTGGCCTCTGTAATATCGCGCTCCGATTAAAACAGCTCCTTTTAGATTGAATGTTTTCCCTTCTTTGCCCTCGTATTTCCTAAGTAGTCTGGCTTCAGCGCTGGCATTTTTAAAATCTCCAGCTATCATTTCTCGATTTCCCATTGGATCTGCTTGTGTAATTTTCCCTAAAAAGCCAAGTGTCTGACGATCGGAAAGCATACCAAATGCACGCAAATTGAAAACTGTTTTTGAGTTGAATTCATGGTCGAAATGAAAAGCGAGCATATTCCAGTTCACTCTAAACCAATTTCTGTTACGAAAGCTAGCTCTCGGATCATTTTCAAATTGTAAATCGCTCAAACCACCAGCTTGTCTCGCTAAATAACTCATGTGCGTATATTCTAGTCGTACATTGGATTTTTCACTAATTGCATACGCCAATTGACTAAATACCTGATTTTGGTCGAATTCACTGTTCTCTCGATATCCGTTTCCTCGTTTGTATTGATGGTAAAATTGGTAAGAAAGTCGTTTTTTTGTTCCTGTAATTCGGTTGAAAGTTCCGTAATAGCCATATTTGCCAAGTGTTTGTCTTGTTGTAAATTCCAACGCGGTATTTTTAACGGGATCCCGAATAACAAAATTCAACAATCCACCGAATTGTGTTCCGAATTGTAAAGAAGCAGAACCGCGAATAATTTCTATACTGGAAAGTGCTTCGATAGGAGGAGTATAGTAACTTTCTGGGTAACCGAGCGCGTCGGCTGAAATATCGTAACCATTTTGACGGGTATTGAAATTTGCTGCGCGGTTTGGACTCAGACCGCGCCCACCAATGCCAATTTGAATTCCTGCTCCGTCATTTTCCCAAACGTTTAAACCAGGAATTCGAGCGAATAATTCACGGGGATTTCCTGATGATTTTGCGCCACTCATGCTTTCAACTGCAATTACAGAATTAGTCCCGGTTGTAATTTGAACGCCTTTTATCGCGGGTAAAAAGCCAACATCATATTTCGATTGACGTTGTCGAATGATTTTCATTTCTTCAATTTCCTGGACTTTTGTTGTGTCCTGTGAAAAGTAGAAGTGGGCTGGAATTAAGGCAAGAAATAAAACGATAGTCCTCATGGTTTGTATTTTTCGAGCCAAGTTCTATGTTGGAGATTATATTTTTTTTCTGATAAGTTAATCGACTTATTAATCATTTTTTGTGCGGGTCGACCGTTTAAAGCAACGAAAACATCTGCATGAACACTCGCACCTTGAATGTGATAATCCTGTTTGTTAAATACCAATGTCGTATCCTTATATTCATTCCGGAGGAAGTGAGCGAACTGAATAAGCATATCCGGTTGAGTAGACATTTGCTCTTCTTGTCGTTTAGTCAAGTATGTGCTGTTTACAATTTCAATTTCACCTTTTGTCTTCGGATCGCGGATATAAAATGTCGCTAAACCTTCTTTGTGCATAAGCATTACTCGCCATGAAAATCGAAAACCTTCTTCGTTCCAAAATAAGTTTCCTGGATAAGCCAAGTAACGAAATGGGACAATAACTTGAATGATAATATAAATGAGTGAAGCATAGTAAATTCTTCTTATCCTCGATTTGCGTGGTAATTCAATTTTATTTTCACTGTAATTCAATAAAATTTTGAGTCTCGTAAGTACTTTGCTGTGAAACTTTGGTGAGAAGAATATCAGAGTGAGAAAGATCATAACATAAGGAAAAACACCTATTGGAAATAGCCAGCCTGTCATCAAATGAAAAACGATTACAAAGAAATATGCAAACAATCTAGTTCTCTTGTTTAGCAGGAAAAAAACAATAAATAAGTCGTAAAAACAGCCAAACCATGAAAAGGCAAATGCTATCCATTTTTGACTAAAAAGCAGACCAAAAACTGGCATATCTCTGTGTGATTGGAGCCAAGTAAATAAAGGCTCTGCTTGGAAGAGCCAGTCTGAATTTAGCTTAGCAATACCTGAAAAAATATATACGCACGCCAATTGGAACTGTACAACTTGAATATAGAATTTTGGTATTGTCCGTCTTATTTTTACTCTATTGGCTTTAGCATCCATTGAAAAATGGGCATTTGCCGGCAACCAAATCAAAAGAAAAGCTACGAGACTAACAAAATAATAGTGGTTCAGATAATTTGTTTTGTCTAGTAATTCAACGTAGGTGAAAGACAGGAAAAAAACTACAGTAGAAATTCTATAAAACCAACCCAAAGTTATTCCAATTGAGCAAATAAGCATTAAAATGAAAGGTAAATACATCCAGTTCTCAGCGAAAGGTTTTACCCATTCGAATCCATAAAATCCAAAATAGACTTGAGGATTGATATACAATTCAGCGACCCAGCCTTTAATTAAAAAACGTGCAGCACCATAAAATACCAAAGCCCCAAATAGTAGTCGGAAGACCACTAATGGAGCGATGGATGTTGTTTTTGATAAGCTATAAAGCTTCATTCTAGTCTCCGTCGTTGTCTTGGTAAGTAATTAATATGCCAAAAGCAGAAGTCATATCTGTCTTAATGTGAACAACTAAATTTTGCATTTTTATATACAAAGCATCGAGTTGGCTTGGATTATTTTGAATTTCGTATAAAATATCATCGCTAAGGTTGTTCAAGATATCTTCAATATCTGTAAAACCTGTATTAATTGTGGATACCAACGAAGCTTTTTCCAAGGCATTTAGATAGTTATCAAAACCTAAGTTATCGACTCCATTCATTCCTCTTCCTTGAAACAAGTCTCGAAGTGCCAAAACATTTTCCTTCAATATCAACAAGGATATTTTTGCATAGGGCGACTCTACGTATCGAATTTGAGGAATGCCGAGACTTTGCTTGCCAATAGGAATGCCCAATTTCGCATTTTTCGCCAACTCATATTCTTTGTTGTATTCATTGATCAACAAGGAAAAACCACTAGTTGATTCTGTTCCTGTTGAAGCGCTAAACGTAGTTCCGTAGCTAGAATTCCAAGCAGAATAAACTGTGCTAACTTCGTTTACTATTTTCAAAATCAATTTGTCGACATATATTTGTAGCTCATTATCTCCCATAAGTTGCGATTTTGCATTCTGACGGAAGAAGATGTACTCTAAGGCAGAGAAACCAATGGCATCTATATTTGCCACTAGTGCGAGGTTTGCGTTCGCGTTATCGCAATTGGCAATAATTTTCGCCGTATCTGTCGGAAATGTCCCCAATGCAGCTCTGAATCCAACCGACGATGAAGGCCCAAATTCATAAATTTTAACGCGATGAAATTTTAAAACAGCTTTTTCCCATTTTTCCTGAAGTTGTAAAAAAGAAACGTCAGCATTATCGCTTTTAAAAAGTACCCAGCTCAAATTTAACTCATTCACAGCGGTTTGCAAATTGGCAAACCCAGGGAGAATGATTTGGTTTGAGGCGTGTGTTAGCATATCACTTTTCTGAAAATTGACGGCATCTTCAGGGTTTGTTTTATCCTTTTTTTTACAAGAAAAAGCTGCTATAAAAAAAACTATTATAAAAAGGGAAGATAAAATTCTCATTGGTTTTATTTTAAAATTTGGCTGTTATTGTTGCCTTAATAGTATTTAAATCAACTAAGGTTAAATTCCACAGATTGTCACCAAACATTGCCATCAAAGCTGCATGTTCTGATGTAGACATGTTTCTTGTTTCTAGAGGTGCATAGCGTAAATTCCAGCTGAATGCGTATGCTTCAGAAAGAATATGTAAGTATTTTGCTTGGTCATTTCCAAAATAAGAAATAGCACTGTTCAAATAACTCAAAGCTTGATTTGCGGAAATATCCTCCCACGCATTGCGAACAGCTAAAATTGCGGCATCTCTATTTGTATAATCTGAATTAGCAATTGCTGCTCTTCCTTTTAGGAAATTATCCATTATCCTCGCGTTTGATCCAATAGTTGCATCTTGTTTCTGGCAATATTCTGCCCAAAAATCAGTTCCTAAAACGGTTGGAAAGTTCGTCGGCACACCAAAATAACCAAATGCCTCATCCCAGTGATGGGCCATTGTTGTGTAGTATTTTCCATTTACCGGATCAACAGCATTTGTATTATCAACATTCATTTTAGTTGTTCCGAAATATTCATTCAACGCTTGGTGCATGAAAACCCCACCCATGATTGTTTTTTCTATCAATTCGTTGTAATCGAAACCATTAGCACTGAATAAGTACTTTGATGATCCAGAGGTAAGCGTTCCAGCTTGTCCTTGCGCAGCTGCTTGTGCAAAACTTTGACTAGCAATAGCAACTGAATCAAGATAATCCTCTACTAAAACTTGATCGATAGAGAAACACTTATTTTTTAGTTGTTTGGAGCTGGTGAATGAAAAAGGATTGTTCTCATTTGAAAACATATCTTTCATGGTCTGTGCGTTTATAACGGAAGTTTCTCCAGATTCAATATATGTTGCCATTTCACGCAGTTGGTTCAGGCGGTCAGTTTGTCCTGAATAATCAACTGTTGAATTTCCAGAAGCATCCGTGAAGTTGTAAGTTGTGGGTGCACTATATGTTGCTGTTGGTGCAGTATAAATACATGAACCGTCATCTTTTTTCGCCTTATCGTCGAAATTGTTGGCAACCTCATCAGTACATCCCTTTTTACGACAGGAAATAACTGTGAGAGACATTAAGAGTAATGGGAATAATAATTTTTTCATCTTTTAAGTTTTACTATTTATATCAATTCTAAATTACCTCACAAAAGTACGTCCGGTATCTTCTAAGGTCAATACCTTTTTTGTGGTATTTGATGAAAATTATTAGAAAGATGTTTAACTTTCCGGTGTGAAAAAACAAACACTTATTGCAGAAAGCGGAGGGTCGAAGACGGATTGGGCACTTTTAGAAAATAATACAGTTTTATGGAGAGCTACAACTATATCCTTGCATCCAAATAATTGGAATTCAGAAAATTTTGCCGAGGTATTTCGGAGTTTGAAGGAGAATGATTTTTTATTTTCAAATGCTAATCTCATTTTTTTTGGTGCAGGCTGCAACAGTCAAGAAAAAGCCAATGAATTGAAGTGTAAAATTGAAGTTTTTGGATTTGAGAATATTGAAATACACGGCGATATAAAAGCCGCAGGAATAGCTTGTTTAGGTCAAGGAACAGGAAAAATAGCCATATTAGGATCTGGTTCTGTATTCATTGATTTTCAAAATGGAGAAGTGAAACAGTATTTTGGTGGCCTAGGTCGTGAAAAAGGTGACGAAGGTGCTGGGTTTTATTTCGGAAAACTCGTGCTTACGGCTTTGCGAAACAAGCAATTAGAATCCATCCAAGAATCGTTAGTAAAATCAGTTCTTAGTAAGACAGAGCAAAATGCAATTGAACGGGGCGTAATTTCTGATGAGTTATGCCTAGCAATGGCAAGTCGATTAGGAAATTATCTCTGGGAATTCCAGAACTTTCATCGAGAGAATATTGACTTGTTCTATTCTAAATGGGTTAACCAAAATATTTCAAAAGGTGAAACCATTCATTTTGTTGGCAGTTATGCCTATTTTCAAGAAGAAATAATTAAATCCTATTTCAGAGAGAAAGGATGCAAAGTTGGTTTGTTTGTAGCACGCCCTATTGAAAAGTTAATTGAATTTTATAAAACTAAAAGTTAATCAAGCAGATGAAATTTTTTACTTTAATATTTTTTGTTGTTGGATTTTTCACTTTCAATTTCGCTCAACTTTGTTCCATAATTCCGCATCCTACTACTTTCGTTACTACTGGCGGCTCCATGGTTTTGGAGGATATGATTTCAGTGAATAAAAATAATTTGCCCTCTTTCGGCGAGGACAAGCTAAAATCGTTTTTCACGCATGAAATAGGATTAAATATCGCTTTCATTCAAGAAGGCGGTCAAGTTTATTTCAAGCGATTATCTAAAGTCCAAACTGATGCGTATTCGATAGATATTAAAAATAAAATAACCATTTCTTACTCGTCAGATGCGAGTTTGTTTTATGCTTTACAATCTTTAAAGCAGCTTATTCAGTCCAATAATGGCTATGCAGAAATTCCTTATTGCTTTATTTCAGATGAGCCAAAATTTCAATGGAGAGGAATGCATTTGGACGTGAGTCGACATTTTTTTACCGTTGAAGAGGTAAAGCACTATTTAGACTGGATGGCGCGTTACAAATTCAATAAATTCCATTGGCATTTAACAGACGATCAAGGCTGGAGAATCGAAATTAAGGCTTTTCCTAAATTGACTGAGATCGGTTCCGTTCGAGAGAAGACTATAGTGGGTCATGCATCGGTAAGTCCAGAGAAATACGAAGGACCAACAGAAATTGGTTTTTATACGCAAGCAGAAATTAAAGAAGTTGTAGAATACGCCAAAAAGCTTTTTATTGAGGTTGTCCCAGAGATAGAAATGCCAGGTCATGCGAGAGCCGCGCTGGCTGCTTATCCCGAATACTCATGCGATGGAAAACGAATGCCTGTGGCGCAAACTTGGGGAGTCTTCGATGAAATATTCTGTTCTAAAGATGAAACCATTCAGTTTTTACAAGCTATTTTAGACGAAGTTGTTCCGTTGTTTCCTGGGAAATATATTCACATAGGTGGAGATGAAGCGCCAAAAACAAACTGGAAAAAATGTCTAAATTGTCAAGCGCAGATAAAGAAATATGGACTGAAAAATGAGGAAGAATTGCAGTCTTTCCTTATTCAGAAAATGAATAAATATCTGACGTCCAAAGGGAAAATATTAATAGGATGGGATGAAATTTTGGAAGGTGGACTTTCTAAAAATGCTGCAGTAATGTCGTGGAGAGGAACGGAAGGAGGAATTGAAGCGGCGAAACAAAATCATTATGTTGTGATGTCACCAGGTTCGCATTGCTATTTTGATCATTATCAAAGTGACAGAAAAACCGAACCTTTGGCAATTGGCGGCTTTACTTCTTTGGAGAAGGTTTATTCTTTTAACCCTATTCCTGTCGAACTCCCAGCTGATTTGAACCATTTTATTTTAGGCGGACAAGCAAATTTATGGACAGAATATATTTCAGACTGGAAACAAGTGGAATACATGATTTTTCCGCGAATGATTGCTTTATCAGAGGCACTTTGGACTCAAGGTGAGCATGATTATCCCAATTTCGTTGAAAGACTGGAGAAATATGAATTACCCTATTTGAGGGCCCAAAATGTTAATTTTTCTTCCGCGATTTTTTATTTACAGGCACAAGTTAGATCCCAAAAGGATGGTATTGATATTGAGTTTGATATTGCTGATGAAGATGCCAAAATCGAGTTAGTGTATAAGGAAAATGCAGAGGTGTTCAAAGAACCGAATGGGAAATTAAAGATTTCAAAAACAAAGCGACCAAGTTTATTGAGAATTGTGGCAAAATCTAAAGTAAATGGTGGACTAGATTCCTTGAGAATAGAAATCCTTCAACATAGAACGTTAGGTCAACCGTGGATTATCGAAACAGCATTATCAGAATCTTATCCAGGTAATGGCGGACTAACTTTATCGGATGGAATATTGGGAACGCGACCTTGGAATGGAAAAGAATGGCTTGGATTCAACGAAAAAGAAGTAAAGTTATTCCTTGAATTCGGAAAAAAACAGAAGCTAAACGGAATTTGTTTGAGCTTTCTAAAAGCCGAATCGTCTTGGATATATATACCTGAAGCTGTCCTAGTCGAATATTCGAAGAATGGCAATAAATGGAAACCTAAAGAATTCAAAGTAACCAGAGAATGGAATCGGTTTGCTCTGAAAAAGAAAGCGAAATACATTCGTTTGACAGTTAAAAACATGGTCAAAATACCAGATGGCCTGCCAGGAAGCAGTCATGTTCCATGGTTGTTTATGGATGAAATTTATTTTGACTAAACGGGAAGCTCTTCTTTGGACAAATACGCCATAGCTAAACGGATTTTACCGTATTCCAAGTCTTCATTCAAATACTCGTAAATAGGCTTTAAGGCTAATTTTTCCCCCGTTTCAGTCATTGCTTTTTTGACAATATTTATTTCTTTCATGGATATAAATTGACCAATATCTGTCCATTTGTTTTCAATGTATAGTTGCGCTAAATGAGATTGTACCGTAGTTTGACTTAATTCACGTGCCTTACTAATCTCTGCAATAGTTTTACCTAAACGAATCATTTCTAATGTTTTATCATATGTGCTTTCCTTTGCTTTTTTAGTCGGTTTACTTTGATTCTGGAAGGATTTTATCAATTCTATAAATTCTGATCCGTATTTGCTGGCTTTGTATGTTCCAACTCCGCTAACCAATTCAAATTCCTCCGTATTTCTCGGTGTACGTTTCGACATATCTTTTAAACTTGCATCTGAAAACACAATATATGGTGGAACGTTTTCTTCGACGGCAATCTTTTTTCGTAGCATGCGCAAACGGTCAAATAACATTTCGTTGAAGTCTAAATTCGATGGGTTGTAGGATGTTACAGCAATACTTTCTTTGACTTCAGAATAAAAGGAAAGTTTCAATTCTTTTCTTCCGAATAAAATATCGTCGCCAAATTCTGTGATTTTTAAATGCATTTTTTCGTGGTATGCAATTTCAAAAACACCTTGATTTTTCATAGCTGTAATGTAATGTGACCATTCCTTCCAACTCTGTTTCGCGCCAATCCCGTATGTTTTGACTGTGTTTAATTTTTGCTCGAAGATGTCAGCTGTTTTCGCACCACGCAAAAGATCAATTAGCAAAAGAGATGCTATTTGCTCGCCACAACGTTTGACACCAGAAAGAGCCATTTGTGCTAATTTCGTTCCGTTAAAATATTTAGGAGGTTTGCTACAAACGTCGCAATTGCCGCAATCTTGCTCTAAACTTTCAGAGAAATAGGAGAGAAGTATTCTCCGGCGACAATGTTCGGCTTCAGAAAATTCGAGCATGCGGTTGAGTTTTTCAAGCAAAACCTCGGATTGCTCGCTGTCACGGGCAAAATCACTTAGCAATTTAACATCTCGATAATTGTAATACAAACGAGCTTCAGCGGGCAATCCATCGCGCCCAGCACGCCCAATTTCTTGGTAATAACCTTCTAGATTTTTAGGTAAATTATTGTGTATGACGTAGCGAACATTACTTTTGTCAATTCCCATTCCAAATGCTATTGTTGCACAGATTACTTGTGTTCGATCAAAGAGAAAATCGTCCTGAACTTTCGCTCTTTCTTTTGGATTCATTCCGGCATGGTAGAATGAAGCATTTATTCCCTGTTTGATTAAATCGAAAGCCATGGATTCCGTTTCTTTTCGCGAAAGACAGTAGATAATTCCCGTTTCCTGTATACGCGCTTTTATGAAAGAAACAATTTCACCGATTTTCTTCAATTTAGGCAGATTGCCTCTTACGGTTAACTTGAGATTTTTTCTATCAAAGGAACTCAAGAAGGTTTTCGCTTCTTTTAATCCCAAATGATGAACTATATCGCGGCGTGTGTGCTTGTCTGCAGTTGCTGTAAGGGCCATGAATGGAACATGAGCAAAACGAATACGTAATCGATTTAAATAAGTGTATTCTGGACGGAAATCATGCCCCCACATTGAAACACAGTGGGCTTCATCTATGGCAACAAATGCAATATTCATTTCAGTAATCCAAGATTCGGAGGAACTGAAGATTGTTTCCGGTGCAGCATAAAGTAATTTCAGTTCTCCATCGGCAGCGCGTTGCCGAATTATATTTTTTTCTGCTTGATTTTGTGTGCTATTGACAAAAGCTGCTGGAATACCATTTGCTTGTAAAGCTTGAACTTGATCTTGCATCAAAGAAATTAAAGGAGAGACAACTAGGGTCATTCCATCAAAAAGTAGACTTGGGATTTGGAAGCATATCGATTTTCCTCCACCAGTTGGCATTAAAACGAGCGCATCTTTTCCGGAAATTACGTGCTCAATAATTTCCTCTTGTTGGCCCCGGAAAGTAGCGTAACCAAAGACATTCTTTAGTAACTGTATAGGTTTTTTCTCCATGTTGAATTAGCAAATTTTACCTTAAGATAACGAAAAAATGAATTTAAATATGATTTTGATGAAAATTTAGTCGTGAAGTTAGTTGTTTTTTAAGCAATTCTGTAAATAAAGCTATTTTGTTTAAACCGAATGCTGATTGGTGAAAAAAGTGTTTAATTTTAAATCAAATTATTCCAATGAAGCTAGAACTTTGCGTTACCGACCCAAAAGGGATTCATCTTGCTAAGAAATACGGATTTGACCGAATCGAATTGTGCGTGAACTTAGAAATGGGAGGGCTGACGCCTTCACCTGGTTTGGTGCACATGGCGCTAAATACAGGACTGGAAACACATGCTCTTATTCGACCGAGAGCTGGCGGATTCGTTTATTTAGATGCTGAAAAAGAGCTAATTCTTGCAGAAATACACGCACTTAAATATCTCGGTATTCATGGATTTGTTGTTGGCGCGTTGAAAGAAAACAAAGAAATTGACACTACTTTAATTGGCGAAATAGCGAAAATTACAAAAGGAAAAGAGCTAACATTTCACAGGGCCTTTGATGATATGGCTGAATGGAAAGATGGAGCTGACGTGCTTAAGTTCTTCAAATTTAAACGAGTTCTAACTTCGGGAAGAGCGGCAAATGTTGATGAGGGACTTATCAATTTGAATGAAATAAAAGAATATTTCGGATCAGAATTGGGATTGATGGTAGGTGGTGGCGTAAACATCAAGAATATTGACCGCATTGCGCGTGAGATTGAACCATCAGCTATTCATTTATCAGGTTCAACTGTTATTCAAGATAAAAACTCGCTTTTTGGAGGGAGCAGATTGCAAATTGACGAGAAAAAGGTTTACGAGATTCTTGCAGCTTTCAAAGGCTAAAATCTATCCAAAACATATTCAATTAATTCGTGCATGTGACTGCTATAATCTTTGGAAAAATCCCCTGTTGGTCGATTGGCTATTCCAAGACAAATTGTTGCGCATGAATGTCCTAAGGATCGTCCAAGTGCAAATAGTGCGGAACTTTCCATTTCGAAATTCACTATTGGAATATTTTGAAAAGAACTATTTTCTAATGTTTCGCGCCAATTATTTTTTAACGGTAAACGAATTACTCTTCCTTGAGGTCCATAAAATCCGCTTGCTGTCAGGGTAATTCCCTTGTTCGTTTTCTCACCTTCCAGTCGACTCGTTAATTCAAAGTTTGCTGAAATGAGATAAGGTTCTATCTTGTTTGGAAAAGGACAGTGCTTTGTAATTTCAGACAACATTTCATTTTCCTTATCGGTAAAATCAATAGTGTAATAGTGGGCTACGTTATCCAAGCCTAGAGACATTTCTGAAAGAATATATTGGTGAAGCGGTATGTCTGATTGAAGAATTCCACACGTCCCGATTCTAATAATTTCTAATTTTTTGGTTTCGTGATTTAGCGCTTTGGTTTCGAGATCAATATTGGCTAAAATATCCAGTTCATTAACAACGATATCGATATTATCCGTACCAATACCAGACGATAAAACGGAAATCCGTTTTCCTTTGTACATGCCAGTGTGACATACAAACTCGCGATGTTGTGAGCGATGCTCAATTGTATCAAAAAAAGAAGTAACCAATTCCACACGGTCTTGGTCACCGACTAATATGATTTTATCAGAAATGTCCTTTGCATGCAAGCCTAAATGGTAGACTTGCTTTTTGCTATTTAAAACTAATTCAGAGGATTTGAATGACATAATTATTGTTTTATACTGCCAAAAACTTTAACCAAGATATCTGAAACTCGCGCCATTGGATCTAATCGGATTTTATTTTCTTCTTGTTCAACCATCGTGAAAAGTCCTGAAATTGCTCTTTCTGTTACGTAGAAACTTAGATCCGTTGTTATTTTTTGTCCACCAGTTAAGGTCATCGCTTGATTGTATCTTGTAGATAATGGATTCCAATAATCAGTTAATTTTACCGTTGCAATTGCTGCGTCAACTTTTGGAGAAAAGGCTGCAACTAACCGAGAAGTTGTATTGTCTTTTAAGAATTTTGTTGCAGCTCCATTTCCACCGTTTAGAATGGAAAAACCGTTAGAAACACTCATATTATTTATCGCATCTATGAAAATAGGTAGTGCTTCTTTGGTAGCTTCTTCAGCTGCGCGGTTTAAAGTTGTTTCAAATTTTTCAACTTGACTTTCCAGTCCCCAGTCTAATGCCTTTTCTCTTACTTTAAGGGCGTCTGGAGGAAAAGGCAATCGAATTGTTGGGTTCCCTAAAAAACCGTTTGTAACCGAGGTTAGATTAACCGAATTTTTAATACCAACGCTCAAAGCTTCTTTCAATCCGGAAACTACTTCTCCGTTTGTTAAACGAGGAGAGGATGCAGAAGTTGGAGCTAAAACTTCTACAACCGCTTCATTTAAAATGGTGCAGGAGACTAATGTGCCGACAATAAGTACTGTAAAGACAATTGCTTTCTTCATTTATTCTTTTATTTCAAATATAACTAGAATGAGCAAATACTTGACTTAATAAAGAAAGGAAGTACAGCCGCACTTCCTTTCTTAACAATTTTTATTGGAAATTACTTTAAAACATTAACAGCTCCAGTTGTTGTTCTAAAATCTTCTTTGCCGAATTTTTTATACCTGGCCTTCCAGTTATACATTCCCGTTTCAACTTGACGTCCTTTGTAGGTTCCATCCCATTCAGCAGTAGTATCGAATGTTTGCCAGATAACTTCGCCCCATCTGTTATAAACAGTTAATTCGAAATTACTTAAATCCATTCCAGCTGTCGATAATTTCCACGTTGGGTTGTGCTCGTCGTTATCAGGTGTAAATGTATTTGGCGCATAAAACAAAACGTCGCTTTGAACATTTAGATTTATTGTAATGGTATCCCAACACCCTAGCGGAGAAGTCACGGTTAAATTAACAGGATATAGACCTTCTACTTGAGGAAAGAAAAATTCAGGGTTTTGACTAGAAGAAACAGCAGGTATGGCATCAGCTGTCAACCATTGCCATGCTATGGCTCCAATTGATTTATCAAACATTTTAACTCTAGTTTCAAATATCGTAGTGGGATTTGAAGATAAGCTAAACAAAGCTTTTGGTCTTTGTAAGGCTGCAATTATTCCAGAGAAATATGCATTGTAAATACAACCATAAATAGAGGTAATAGTCATATCTACATCATATGCTCCAGCCGTTGGAAATAGAAGTGAAGCTGTATCTATACCATTCATTGATAAGGTCGCCCCATTGCTAAATTGATAAAATGTTGAAGCAATTTCCATATCGTTAGATGAAGTGTTCACGAACTTAAATGTATCAGGAGCACAAGCTTCAAAAGGGTTAGGAACAACGAAGGGTTCAATTGGGGTTGGGAAAAATATTGTCAGACTAGCCGAAGTAGTAGGACTTCCACATTGCTCCGATAAAACTACGTCATAAACCGTTCCAGTGTTCAAAGGGTCAACTGTTGGATATTGATTTGTGGAAACAAGATTTCCGTTTTCATACCAAGTATAAATGTAAGGTGAAGAACCACCGCTACCAACAACTCCGAGCATTATAGAAGATTCGGAACAAATCACAGTATCCGTTGATACACTATCAATTAATAAGGGCATAGGTTCAGCGAGAGTAGTGTTTAAGGTTACAACGCATCCATTAGCATCCGTAATGTCAACTTGTTGAGCTCCTACGTATAAATCGTTTGCAGTTGAAGAGGTTGAAGTAGAACCACTCCATAAATAAGTATAAGGACTCGTTCCAGAGGACACACTCAAAACTACAATACCGTCATTTCCGGTATAACAAGTTACATCTTGTTGATTTGAAATAGTTGCAATAGTTCCAGGAATTTCGCTAACAATAACGGTTACAATTTCTATACAACCGTTACTTCCAGTTACAGTGCAATCGTACGTCCCAGCAGCTAATCCAATAGCAGTTTGACTAGTCTGTGAAGCCGGGTCATTCCATAAATAGGTTACACTCAAAGTTACAGGTAACATCGAGGCAGTAGCTGTCCCATCAGTTCCGCCGGGACAAGACACCAATGTATTGCTACTCGTTGAAGATGAAACTTGGTTAGCAACTGTTACTGTTGCAGAAGCAGGACAACCATGTACATTTAGAGCATTTACAGTGTATGTTCCTGTTGTAACATTGTTCACTGTTGAAGTCGTTTGTGAAATATTTGTCCACGTGTAAGTGTAAGGAGGATTAGCGCCAGGTGTAGCGGTCATTACGCCGTTACCTCCAGCACAAGTATCTGAGATTGATGTCGCAGCAACACCTGCAACGGATCGAGTAATAAATGAAGTATCTGAAACAGATCCAATTGAGACACCACAAGATGTTCCAGTGAGAAAATAACCTGTTGTTCCAGCGGGAACACTTGCAATTGTCAATGTCCCACCATTGTATGGAAAGGTTTGGTTAAGCGTACTCCTCCAAGTCAATCCTGAACCAGCGGTTCCCGAAGATGTTACATTCTGATACGGAATTGTTGTAACGGAATAAGCGCTAGTATTCGTTGGACTGGTTGGTGAGAATCTCTTACCATCCTGTGAGGCTGACCAAATTGTATTATTTCTGCCCGCAGTAGCGGTAGCAATATTTCCTGCTAAATTTTGCACACCTTGAATAGCTCTGTCGCCATTCCAATTTGAACATGTTGCTTTATTACCAATATGATATTCAATTACATTCGTTCCTTCATAAAATAAAAAGGCTATGTATGAACAAGAAGAGGTACAACTGAAAGCAGTAACTCCTTTATACAAAACAGCAAAAATTCGATTCGGTGCTGTACCAATTGTTTGGTATTGTATAGGACCAGAACTTGAGTTTGCTGGATTCATATCTTGATATATTCCCATTGCAGAGTTGCTTGCTCCAGCTAATGATGCAGTAGGAATTGATGCACCAGCTGGCAAGCTCCAAGGACAATAACCTCCAGCGTTAGATAATTTAAATGAAACTAAACCATTTGATCCAATCACACATTGGGTATAATTTATACCGTAATAACTAAAAGTGAACCCAATGGGCACAGCCGCACTCCAACTATCATCTGAAAGAGATACGGATGAAGGAGAAGGCAGATTTAGCACTCCGCTGCCGCCAACTGCGATGCAATTAGTAATACTTATGGATTGATTTTGACATACCGTTGTATCAGTTCCTAGGCAAACTGTTACTGGCGGAAGTTGAGTCAAGCCAGTAAATGTTAACAAAGTAACAAAGATTGCAAGTAGAGTAATATTCTTTGATTTCATAATTTTATTGTTGTTAGATGCAAATATGACGAAATAATTTGTCTGTGGTTGTCTAACTTAATAAAATAAAAAGATAATTGTTAAGAAATCTGAATACTAAATATTAGTACATTTACCGCGTCGATTTTAAAATCTAAATAAAGATGAGTAAGTACCAAGCACAGGTTGATGCTTTTATGGAAAAAGTAAAAGCAAAAAATGGTCATGAAACGGAATTTTTGCAAGCTGTTCACGAAGTTGCAGAAGCAGTAATTCCTTTCATCGAAGATAATCCAAAATACAAAAAAGAAAATATTCTTGAAAGAATTGTTGAACCAGAAAGGACTATTATGTTCAAAGTTCCATGGATGGACGATGCGGGAAATTTTCAAGTAAACCGCGGTTACCGTGTAGAGTTTAATTCTGCTATCGGTCCCTATAAGGGAGGTTTGCGTTTTCACCCTTCAGTAAATTTGTCCATCCTAAAGTTCTTAGGGTTTGAGCAAATCTTCAAAAATTCTTTAACTACATTGCCAATGGGCGGTGGTAAAGGAGGTTCTGATTTTGATCCAAAAGGAAAATCAGATAACGAAGTAATGAAATTTTGTCAATCATTTATGACAGAACTCTCTCGTCATATTGGAGCGAATACAGATGTACCCGCAGGTGATATCGGAGTTGGTGGACGCGAAATTGGTTATATGTTCGGTCAGTATAAACGGATCAGAAATGAATTCGTTGGTGTTTTGACCGGTAAAGCGAGAAACTGGGGTGGATCTTTGATTCGACCAGAAGCTACAGGTTATGGAACTGTATATTTTGCTAAAGAAATGTTGAAAACCAAAAACGACTCTCTTAAAGGGAAAGTTGTTGCAATTTCAGGTTCAGGAAATGTTGCACAGTACGCTTGTGAAAAAGCTACTGAGTTTGGAGGCAAAGTTGTTACAATGTCAGATTCTTCTGGATATATTTATGACGAAGCAGGTATAGATGCTGAAAAATTAGCATTTGTAATGGAGATTAAAAACGTAAAACGCGGTCGTATTGAAGAGTACGTTGAAAAATACTCATCTGCGAAGTTTTTTGAAGGTAAACGTCCTTGGGAACAAAAAGTTGATATTGCATTGCCATGTGCTACACAAAACGAATTGAATGGTGACGAAGCTAAGGCTTTGTTGGCAAACGGAGTAATTTGTGTTGCAGAAGGAGCAAACATGCCATCTACACCAGAAGCAATTGAAGCTTTCCAAAAAGCAGGAGTTTTGTTTGCACCAGGAAAAGCATCTAACGCCGGTGGTGTTGCGACTTCAGGTTTGGAAATGTCTCAAAACTCTTTACGTTTGTCGTGGACTGCTGAGGAAGTTGATGAGAAATTGCATAGCATTATGATTTCTATTCACGAGGCATGTGTTGCTTACGGAAAGGATGAAAATGGAAATGTAGATTACGTTAAAGGTGCGAATGTCGCAGGTTTTGTAAAAGTTGCAGACTCGATGATAGATCAAGGTTTGGTTTAATCAATCTAAAGTTAATAGTAAAACCGTTTTTCTTTGGAGAAACGGTTTTTTTTTATGTCGACTTTTGAAGTCTAATTCTAATATTAAAAGTAGCTTTGCTCTCGTAAAACTCGATAATGAAAACAGCTCACAAAAGACAAATTCAATACGACAGAACAGGTTTCGAAGATAATGAATTGTTGGACATATACAAACAAATTGTAATGCCAAGATTGATTGAAGAGAAAATGCTTATTCTTCTTCGTCAAGGTAAAATTTCAAAGTGGTTTTCGGGTTGGGGACAAGAGGGAGTTTCTGTTGGAACGGCTTATGCAATGGACAAAGAAGAGTATATTTTGCCCATGCATCGCAACCTCGGAATTTTTACGAGTAGAGGGATTCCTTTATATAGATTGTTTGCTCAATTTCAAGGGAAAGCTTCGGGATTTACGAAAGGTCGTGACCGCTCTTTTCACTTTGGAACAAATGAGCACAAGATAGTTGGTATGATTTCTCACCTCGGACCTCAATTGGGTATCGCAGATGGAATCGCTTTAGCATATAAAGTTCGTAAGGAAAAGAAAGTAACTGTAGTTTTTACAGGAGATGGCGGTGCATCAGAAGGAGATTTTCATGAGTCTTTAAATGTCGCCTCTGTTTGGGATTTACCGGTGATTTTTGCCGTTGAAAATAACCAATGGGGATTGTCAACACCGAGTAAAGAGCAATTTCGTTGTAAACAATTCATTGATAAAGGCATCGGTTACGGAATGCACGCTGAAAGAGTGGATGGAAATAATATTTTGGATGTAATTAATACTGTTCGTCGATTAGCAGAAGATATTCGCGAAAACTCTAAACCTGTGTTATTGGAGTTTTTGACTTTCCGAATGAGAGGTCACGAAGAAGCTTCAGGGACAAAATATTATCCAGAAGGATTGCAAGATCATTGGGCAAAATTTGATCCAGTAACCAATTTCACTTCCTTCTTGGAAGAAATTGGTGTGCTTACTCTAGAATTAAAAAATACTATTCAAGAGGATTACAAAAAAGAAATTCAAAGTGCTTTTGATAAAGCGAATGCAGAACCTCTAATAATTCCAAATACTGAAGAGGAAATTACTGATTTATTTGCACCAACTCATTTCAAAGTCAAAAATGCTTCTGGAACAAAACGAGAAATGCGATTTATTGACGCTATTCAAGATGGTTTGAGATCAAGTATGCGGAATTATCCAGAGTTGATTATAATGGGCCAAGATGTTGCTGACTACGGAGGTGTTTTTAAAGTGACGGAAGGATTCATGGAAGAGTTTGGTAAAGACCGAGTTCGAAATACACCTATTTGTGAATCGGCAATTGTTGGCGCTGGTTTAGGCTTGTCAATTGCAGGAATGAAGGCAGTAGTCGAAATGCAATTTGCAGATTTCGTAACCTGTGGATTTAATCAAATTGTAAATAATTTGGCGAAGATTCACTGGCGTTGGGGACAAAATGCAGATGTTGTTGTTCGAATGCCTACGGGCGCAGGTTCTGCTGCAGGTCCGTTCCACTCGCAGAGTAACGAAGCCTGGTTTTTCCATACGCCTGGTTTGAAAGTTGTCTATCCTTCTTCGCCTTCAGAGGCAAAAGGATTATTGATGGCATCTATTGCAGATCCCAATCCAGTTTTGTTCTTCGAGCATAAAAACTTATACAGGAGTATTAAAGAAGATGTTTACGAAGATGATTTTACAATTGAAATTGGAAAAGCAGCAGTTAAATCCGAAGGTGAAAAGTTGTCAATAATTACCTATGGTTTTGGCGTGCAATGGGCAAAAGACTTGTTGGAATATTATCCTGAAAATACAATCGAAATAGTCGATTTAAGAACCTTACTTCCTTTGGACACGGAAACTATTTATGCGTCTGTGCGCAAAACGGGTCGTGCTTTGATTTTACACGAAGACTGTTTGACAGGTGGAATAGGTGGTGAAATAACAGCTTTATTGAATGAAAATTGTTTTGAAGTATTGGATGCGCCAGTAAGAAGATTGGCTTCACTTGATACCCCTGTTCCTTTCGCCGCAGATTTGGAAGCTAATTTTTTACCAAAAAATAAGTTGAAAGATGCAATCGATGCATTATTGAAATATTAATAGGAATGAGAATAAATTAAAAAGTCTGCATTCTATTAGAATGCAGACTTTTTAATTTTATGGTAATTAGTCTCTTATTACAGTATAACCCACATATTTTTTAGAATCGAAAACAAATTTTGAATCTTCAATGGATGGATTTATAGTAAACTTCGACAAGTTATATGTCATAACGGTTCCGTCTTTCGTTTTCATAATAGCTTTTTCTAACTCATTGTCGGCCTTGGAAATATATAGAATTACAGTATGATATTCTGTTTTTGACGCATTTTTTGGGTATAAATAAATAACGTGACATGGAACGGTGCCAATATTTTCAGATTTGTCATAACGGTTTTTAAAACCTGTCTCCCAAATTGTCATTAACTTTTTTGGATTCATGGATTGCTCATCGTCTTCACTCGCATCAGATTCATAGACAGATTTTTCTTCTTTAACGACAGTCCATGTTTTCATCCCATTTGAAATGATTGTATTTTCGCCATATGAAGCATAGAACTTGTTTCCTTTTACCCAACCTCTTCCAGTTTCAGACTGATTTGTTCCGGTAGAACTGTTTTTAATATTAGCCGTAAATTCAATATAAAATGAATTTTGACTTTTCATTTTACTAGACAATTTGTCCAAAATGGCTTGCGCTTTGGAATCTTGACTGAAGGTTGTGAAACTAACTAGTCCGATTAAGAATAATAAATACTTCATTACTTGTTTTTTTACTGATTAAAGGCACAAACTATGCCAAACTTAATTCTTTAGAAATGATTTAATATTTTGTTCAAAACGATTGAGTCAATATTGTGGCCTCCTTCATATTGAATATTTTCGTAACCCAATTCTCTTTGCAAGTCGAGTACTTCTTTTTGATTCTCTAGGTCGAAGTATTTATCTTGTTGACCTAAAACGAAATATTTTTTTCCTGCGAATTGTTTTCTCTCAACTTGTTTAATATCAGGCGGAAAAACACTACCCCAAAGAATCAATCCACTCGCGCTAAAATTGTTTTGATAACAAAATCTTGAGGCTGTTGCGCCTCCTTGAGAAAAACCAAGAAGTACGATTGATGTGTATTTTTTTGAATAGTCTGTAAATATTTGCTCCAAATAGTTTTGATTATCTGAGATGTCTGATTCGCGCTCTTCTCTCGTCATCCAAGAGCTGCCAACTCGTCCAGAACTGCCGTTCAGATAAAAACGATTCAAACCCTCTGGAATTAGAACATCAAAATCTGGATGAATATTTTCAAACTTTTTTGAAAAATGAGTACTGAGCTGTCCGTAGCCATGCAGTGCGATTAAAAGTTTTCCGTTGCGCTTAAGCTCAGATTTTAAAAAGATTAAACGTGCTGTTTTCTTAACTTTGACTTGAATATTTTCTTCTAACATTAGACTAAATAAAGTGCCTAAATTAGTTATATTTGTGATGTGAGAAGTGTTGTATCCTTTCTATTTATTGTATTTTTAATTTGGAACTACATTGGATTTTTTACGTATTTCCAAATTGAAAAGCACGCTATAAAAAAAGCAGTCAAGCTAAAATTAAATCGATCTGTTCCTGAAAATCAGTTGCATACCTTTCAGTTTACTGAAAATCAAATCAGTCAACTAAATTGGTATGAGGAGCATGAATTTAGATACAAGGATAAAATGTACGACATTGTTTATTCTACATCTCTCGATAATGGTGCGTTCATTTTCCAATGTGTATCTGACGAACAGGAGACGAAACTGTTTGCTCAGTTGAATAAGCTTATTCAAAACGAAGTGAACGATGAAAAGAACATTCCGCTTGGAAATTGGAAGGCAGCTATGTATCACCCACAATTTATACAAGGATTTTCTTCATTTTATATATCGGAGGATTTCCCTAAAAGCGCCGAGAATAATTGGAATCACTTTTTCAGTATTCAATTGGGGCATTTAGACCAAATTTCAAACCCCCCTGACTTTATTTATTCATAAGATTCTTGGCAATCTCATTGCCAAACTTTTTCCAATTTGCTCAATTAAATCTAATTGTTGGGTGGAAAAGAATAGTTGTAAATTAATGAATTAATAAAGATGAATAAAATTATAATCATCGCATTATGCGTTTGGTATAGTTCAGCATGGTCTCAAAATAGCGAAAACAATTTGATTAGGGTTATCGATAAAGTTACCGGTGGTTCAGTAGAAATGGCAGTATTGATAAGTAAAAACCCTGATGTTGTTTCAAGAACTGATTTGAAAGGTTTTGCCGATTTTTCTCAAATGGTAAATGTAGCTCAAATAGAAGTCCGAGCATTTGGCTATAAAACACTGAATACTAGTTATACAACAATTAAAAAGGATAATTTTATTATTGAACTGGAGGCATCAATACTTGAAATTGACATGATGGTAGTTTCAGCTACACGCTGGGAGCAATCTACAAAGGATATTCCAAACAAAATAAGCGTTATTTCTGCTCGTGAGGTAGCATTTCAAAATCCACAAACGGCTGCAGATCTACTTGGTAGTTCAGGTGAGGTCTTCATTCAAAAAAGTCAGCAAGGAGGAGGAAGCCCAATGATTAGAGGTTTTTCTGCGAATCGCTTACTTTACACAGTCGACGGAATTCGTATGAATAATGCCATTTTCCGGGGTGGAAATATACAAAATGTTATTTCTCTAGATCCCTTAGCGATTGAAAATACGGAAGTTTTCTTTGGTTCTGGCTCGGTTATTTATGGAAGTGATGCAATCGGAGCTGTAATGAGTTTTAAAACACTTCGTCCTTTTGTGTCTAATACAAATAAAACAACGGTTTCAGGCAAAGCTCTGGCGCGGGTTTCATCGGCAAATAATGAAAAAACATATCATTTCGATGCGAATGTTGGATGGAAAAAATGGGCATTTGTTACGAGTATGACCCATTCAGATTACGACGACTTGCGCATGGGGAAATACGGACCAGAAGAGTATTTGCGTAAGTTCTACGTTCAAAGAATAGATAGCGTAGATTTGATAAGGCAAAATGAAAATCCCTTAATTCAAAAACCAACGGGTTACGCACAAGTGAACTTGATGGAGAAGGTTTTGTTTTCACCGACCAAAAAGTTAAACATTGAATATGCTTTTCATTATTCGGAAACGTCTACTTACTCCCGCTACGACAGATTAATTGAATTAACGAGTAATAATGTTCCACGCTCTACGGTATGGAATTATGGGCCTCAAAAATGGATGATGAATCAATTGACAATAGACCATCGTGGAAACAACAAGCTATACGACTACCTAAGTATTCGCATCGCGCAACAGATATTTGAGGAAAGCCGCATCGATAGAAATTTTAGTGGAAGTAAGCGGTTCAGAAATAGAACTCTAAAGGAAAAAGTAAATGCTTACTCGGCAAATATCGATTTTGAAAAAGAATTCGGTAGACATAAATTATTTTATGGTTTGGAAGGAATACTTAACGAAGTAATATCAGATGCGAGTGCTTATCATATAATAACGGGTGCAGATATCCCGGTAGCGAGTCGTTATCCACAATCAGACTGGAATTCATATGCAGCTTTCGTAAATTACCAATGGCATACGAATGAAAAATTTCTTATTCAGATCGGTGCACGTTACAGTCAATATGGACTGATGTCAGATTTCACTAATAATTTGGAATTTTATCCTTTTGATTTTACTGAAGTGGAGTTGAGGAATCAGGCACTTACAGGAACTGTTGGGTTCGTTTATTCGCCGAGTAAAACATGGCGAATTTCTATGAATACGTCAACAGGATTTAGGGCCCCAAATGTGGATGATATTGGTAAGTTATTTGATATCAACGACAAAGAAGTCGTTGTGCCGAATAACAATTTGAAAGGAGAATATGCTTACAGTGGTGAAATAAATATTGCAAAAGTAGCCGGTAACCGTGTGAAAATTGATTTTACAGGATTTTACACTCAACTAGAAAATGCAATGGTGCGACGGATTTTTCAAGTGAATGGAAGTGATAGTATTCTATACGACGGACAGATGAGTAGAGTCTATGCGATTCAAAATGCAGCTTATGGAAATGTATATGGAGCGAATGTAGGAGTAGAAATTAAACTATCTAAAGAATTTAGTTTGTCTTCTCGTTACAATTTTCAGAAAGGAGTGGAGGAGATGGACGATGGCTCGATTAGTCCATCGCGTCATGCAGCACCCGCATTTGGAGTAACTCGTTTAACATTTCAAGCCAATAATTTGAAGCTACAAGTATATTCAATGTATACGGCGGAAGTTTCTTTTTCAAATTTAAATCCAGAGGAGCAACAAAAGCCTAAAATATATGCTAAAAATGCGCATGGCGACCCTTATTCGCCTTCTTGGTATACATTGAATTTAAAAGCAATGTACACTATTAACAAGAGTTTCACGGTTAATGCCGGGATTGAGAACATAACCGACCAACGTTATCGGCCCTACAGTTCAGGACTCGTTGCAGCTGGAAGAAATATTACGCTTTCTATGAGAGTAAATTTTTAAACATAAAAAATCGGAGTAAAATTATTTGCTCCGATTTTTTTGTTTCATATTTTAGACTAATACTACTTTATAGATATCTTCTAATACTTCGATAGTATAATCAATTTCTTGTTTTGTGGTATAACGTGAAAACGAAAATCTTACATTGGGTTTATCATAAGGAGCATTGATGCCAGCAAGCACGTGCGAGCCTTTAACCGCACCTGAAGAACAAGCACTTCCTCCGCTACAGGCTATTCCTTTCAAGTCGAGCGTAAATAAAAGTAATCCAGATTTTTCAGTTTTTGGCAAGCAAACATTTAAAACGGTATATAAACTCTTATTTGGATCAATTTCTCCGTGAAATTCGACCTCGGGGATTGCTTTTCTAAGTTTTTCAATCAGGTAAGATTTTAGCGCTTGAATCTGCTTTTGATGTCCAGTAAGGTCTTCGTATGCTAAGTCAAAAGCTTTTGAAAGCCCTACAATTCCAATTGTGTTTTCAGTTCCGCCACGCAGACCTCTTTCTTGAGATCCACCATGAATTATAGAGTGAATTTTTACATTTTTATTGATGTAAAGAAAACCAACGCCTTTCGGCCCGTGAAACTTATGTGCGGCGCAAGTGATGAAATCTATATCGAGTTCTTTTAAGTCAAAGGCATAATGACCCATTGTTTGAACTGTGTCTGAGTGGAAAAAGGCACTGTTTTCTCGACAAATACGAGACACTTCTTGTATCGGTAATAGTGTAGCTATTTCGTTGTTGGCGTGCATCAATGAAACCAATGTGGGAATTCCATCTGAAAGAATATTATTCAAATCATTCAAATCAACATTGCCTTTTTCGTCAATTTTCAAATAAACGACTTCTATATTTTTTGAATTTGCAGCAGCCATAGCCGTATGGACAACTGCATGATGTTCAATAACCGTCGTAACAATCCGTTTAACACCAAGCGAATCAACGGACTCCTGAATGGCCATATTGTCTGCTTCAGTTCCACCAGAGGTGAAGATTATTTCGCTTGGTTGGCAATTGAGGTATTTTGCAATATTGCGACGAGCGGTTTCCAAATGCGCTTTTACTTGTCTACCAAAAAAGTGTGTAGAGGATGGATTTCCAAAACCTTCTTTGAGAACTGGAATCATTGCTTCTACAACTTCTGGGGCAACTGATGTAGTTGCTGCATTATCAAGATAAACGACCATGAAAATTATTTTTTTTACAAAGATAGTGAAAAGGGTAGATTTCATTAATCTTTCCAGAGTATTTGCCTAAAATCTTCTTGATCCTCAAGTGTTTTTTCATCATCGCAATTTTCTTGTAGCACAAGTAAGACCCAGAATGGTTCAAAAATAGTATATTCGCAAGCAAAAAATACTTCCATGCGCTTAACAACCTCAATACTTCTTTTGTCTATTCTAAGTTCGTGTTCTCTTTCTAAAAATATCCCGAATACTTATACTAGAAAAGATGAACCAGTAAAATTTCAAATAATAGACTTAAAAGATTTATTTGAAGGTCAGAATTTATTTGGACAAATATTGATTTACGATGAAAGTAGCAATCAATACACAAGTAGTGATTTTGAAGTAGCGAAAACTAAATTTATTCCAGCTTCAACTTTTAAAATTCCAAACACTTTAGTCGGTTTAGAATCAGGGGTGGTGGATGAAAATTATATTTTCAAATACAATGGCAAAAAACGCATGTTAGCGGCTTGGGAAAGAGATTTGAATTTGCGTGAAGCTTTTCAAACTTCGTGTGTTCCTTGTTATCAAGAGTTGGCAAGAAAAGTTGGTGCAGAACAAATGCGAACAATTTTAGATAGCATCAAATATCCAGGAATGATTTTCGATAATTCAACTTTGGATAACTTTTGGTTAAGCGGTGAATCAGCAATTTCGCCTTTAGAGCAGGTAGATTTCCTGAGACGACTAGCAACAAAACAATTTCCTTTAAAAGATGGGACTTTACAAGCTATGAAAAGAGTCATGGCAGTTGATACTTCTGCTTATGGAATTATATATGCTAAAACCGGACTTGGAGAAAGTGACGGAAAAGATTTAGGATGGTATGTTGGTTATATTCAAAAGCCAAAAAACAGGATTTACTTTGCTACGCTCATACGACCAGTTGCTGACTTCGACGAAGGCGTATTCATGGCCGAAAGAAAAACACTTACTTATAACGTATTGCGAACTTTGGGTTTTTGGTAGATTTACTTCAATATCCCTAAAGCGAATTCTAGATTTAATTTGGATTTTAAGTTTTCAGCCAAAGCATCAATTAGTTTGGTTTGCGCATCGATATAGCTAGTCTCTCTATAATTAACGAGAAACAGGGAGCTTTCGCCGTTGTTAAACAAGGTTTGCTCACCGAATACCAACTTTCTATAATCCTCTACCGTACGGTTAAAAATAAGTATTTGTTTGTACGTCGTTTTCCAACTATTTATTGCCATATTGGCCTTATATTCCACTAGCTCAGTTTTAAAGCTTAGATTGTTTTGCATTTCCTGCAACTGGATATCTGTCAACTTCAATTCTCCTCGAGCTTTACGGACAAATAATGGAAAGGCAAGCGATGCCCCCCAATTGTAATTATTGATTGAATAATTTGTGAATGGATTTTCAGCAATTGGTTCACTTAGAGCGTTGTAATTTAAATCTAATTTTGGTTTAAGGTTTTCTTTGTTTAATCTATATTCAACACGTTTAAAATCTATTTTGTATTGATAGCCCATTATTTCAGGATGTTGAGCTTTTAAGCTGTCAATTTGTTGAGCATAGTTAGTGTCAAAAGGCGATGGAATCATTGTCAATCGCGAAGTTGGAACTGAATTTAGATTCAGTTCCAAAGGGAAATAGCTTTCTGCCCACAGATAAACAGAAAGTAATTCTCGACTATTTTGTAACTCAAGAAGTGCCTGTTCCACTTGAAAATTTCTAGTTTGAATTTGAATTCCAGATTCTAAAGTGTCAAATGCTGGTTTATCTCCAAATAGCACACTTTGTTGTATCGCCTTGTAGCGTGTTTCAGCTAATTCCAGTGCCTCCCGATAAACAAGAAGTTTGTTATACGATTTGAACCAATCATAATAAGCTTTTCCGGCTTCGTATATTAGTTCATTCAGGATTCTTCTTTGCTCAACAACAGAACTTTCATTGAATATTTTTGCTTGTTTTAAGTCTGCTCGTCGCTGATCAATGAATAAACCTTTTCCGAGTGGAACAGATATTCCTGCATACCAAAGTCCGTCGTCTGGCGTATAATTTTGCGGATTTAAACGATTTCCGTTTGCATTTTGATAACCACTTTGGAGTTGTATTCCAAACCAAGTTGGTATTTGAAGATTAGCATCAAGAACGCTATAATATTTTGAACCATTAAAGTACTTTTGTGATGCGTCGCCTTGTAAGATAGGATCAAATCCACCTTTAGATTTCAAAAGATACGCTTTCCCTTTCGCGATTTGTAAATCGGCTTGTTTTGCAATCGGATGATAGGTTCGAACAATTTCCATAAAATTATCGAAGGACAAAATATCCGAAGACTTTGTCTGCGCAATTGTTCCTATAATTGGAACAATCAGGAATGAAATGAATAAAAGTCTTTTCATTTTTTGACTTTAGTTTTCACCATTGAAGACCCAGTATAATAGTTCGGCGGGAAACCATTAATTTGACGCCAAACTTCATAGTATATCGGAACGTCATCTAGTAACATCATGCCTTGTATTCCCCCACCAGGACGGATTTGTTTTGGCCATGCAGGCATATTCGCTTTCGGTTTTATTAAGACTCTGAACTTACTATTTTCACTTATATAGTTGTCGATTGCATAAACTTCACCCCTAAAAGTTCCATAGCTCGCATTTGGCCATCCTGAGAATATGATCGCCGGCCAACCATCGAACTGGAGCATCACCTCATTGCCTTTTTTTACAAGAGGAAGATCGATGGGATTTATATACATTTCAACCATCAAGTCGTATTTTGCCGGCATAATAGTCACAAGGGCGTCACCCTCTTTAATCGTTTCTCCAATGCCAATTGTCAAAGACTTGGTAATGTATCCGTCCTGTGGGGCGGTTATATAATAGCTGCCAAGCCTGTATTTATAATTGGCGTATTGATTCTTTAATTTTGTTACCGTCGCTTCCGCATCAAATTTATCTGAATATGCAGAGGATTTATCTGAACTGGCTTTGGCCACACTGTTTTGATAGTCCATGCGAACAGAAGAATACTCAACTTTAGCATTGATAATATCATTCTTACTTCCCATCCATTTATTTAAAGCTTCGACTTCGTAGGCTTGTGACTGCTGTAGTTTTAAGTTTCTTGCTTCATAATCTGTAAGCGACTTCAAACCTTGTTTATAGAGCTCCTCCATGCGTTTGAATTGCTCTTTGGCAATTTTTGTATTTACGAGAGCTGCTTGGTGTAAATTACTATCAATTTCTGTTTTTAATTTAGCTTGTTTGAATTTGAGGGTTGTTTGTTGTAATTTCAGTTCAAGCTGCTCATTCAAGGCGCTAATTTGGCTATCTAATGCCTTTATTTTTTCATTATAGGCACCAACGGATTGCTCTTTCAGGACTCTTTGATTGTCAGTTCTACTCAATAATTCTGAGTCAAAATATTCATCTTTGATTTCTGAAATTTGCAGTAATGTATCTCCCTTTTGAACCAAATCTCCTTCTTTTACAAACCATTTTTCAATTCTTCCGGCAATAATTGAATTGAGAGCTTGTGGCCGTTGATCAAAGCTCTTTGTATTCACATTTCCAATGGAACGGATATTCTGTGTCCATGGAAGAAAAAGAATAACCAATGTGATGATTAGTGTTATTAAGATAACGCGAGACAACACCTTTTTACTGACTTTTTTTTCCACTCGGGCAAAGGTCGGGAAACTCGATTTATCCAACTGTTCGTTCACACTATTTTCAGAAATGTTTAACATTTTCTAATTTTTTTTAGTTTAAATATTCTTTCATTGCTTCGTAATTTCCTATGCGGTCAAGTTTACCACTCGATAAAAATGCAATTTTATCCATTTTCATAGCAATGGTCGAATCTTTGGAGACCAAAACAAAAGTCCAGTCATTTGATCGATCGGTTAGAAAGCTAATGATTCTTTCTTTTTCTTTAGGAGACAAAAACGTAAACATGTCTTTTATAATTAATAATTTAGGCTTGTCAGCTATGCTCCGAGCTAAGAGAAACTTGTTGATAACACTTTTAGAGAATTGTTGCCCCTGAGGAAATATTTTTGTTTCATAGCCATTTGGAAGTTCTTGAATAATTTTTTCCAATCCTAAGTTTTTAACCGCCCATTGTATACTTTCAAAAGTCGCTCTTTCACGGCCCATAGAAATATTCTCAAGTATGGTTCCCTCGAAAAGCAACTCACTTGTCAAGCATTCACCTATAATACCCCGAAGATCAGTCGAATTGAGATTTGATTGAGGGAAATCATTGTAACCTATATATCCACTTGATGGTGAATAGGTGCCCGCAATTAATGCAATTAGTGTGGCTTTTCCAGAATCGTTATTCCCTGAAATCATTAATCTTTCACCTTTCTCAATCTTTAGGCTAAATTCGTTTAAAATTAATTTGCTCTGACTAGGGTAGTGGAAAACAACTTTATCGAATTCTACCTTCAATCCTCCGTCTGTAGATTCTTTAGAAAGGCAAATACCCGTTTGTTCGTCTAATTCCAAGTCAGTGACTTGCCCAATTTTTTCTAAAGAGGTAAGTACATCATAAAGTACTTCAAGACTTAAGATTAGTTTTTCCACTGATCCTAAAATTAAAAGTATGATGATTTCGGCGGCAACGAATTGTCCAATATTCATTTGTTGCTCCATGACCAAAATCCCTCCAATTAACAATAATCCAGCAGCTACTAGAACCTTAAATCCAACCATCATCATGTATTGTTTAACCAAGATTTTAAAGTGACCTTCACGTGCATGTATGTATTTACTGGTTTCTATTTCTGTCTTTTCTAAGGCAAGATTGGTGGTGCCAGCCATTTTGAATGTAACATTTGTTCGGGCTAATTCTTGCAACCAATGGGCAAGATTGTATTTATATTTAGACTCTTCTAAGCTAGTTTGAAGCCCTATTTTACCTGTAAACTTAAAGATTGTGTAGATTAAGATGACGAGAATAAAGGAGAATACGATAAAAAATGGATGATACAATGAAAGAAGAATAAGTCCAAATACGACTTGAATACTTGCTGTAGAGAAATCAATTAATATTTTAGATAAACCTTTTTGCACAGACATAACATCGAAAAAACGATTCATTAATTCTGGCGCATAGTGTTTGTACAATGACTCTAAACGAATCTTTGGTATCCTGTAAGTAAATTCAAATGCTGCTCGGACAAATATCTTTTGTTGCAAATTCTCGGTAATACGCAGCTGACTGATTTGTAAAATACCAGAAATAATAATCCCAGTAATAACAAAAACGACAAGTACAACCCATGAAGTGCTAATTTGTCCTCCTTGAATTAAATTTATTATGGCCTGAATTCCTACTGGAAGAGATAGGTTTACGAGTCCGTTGACAATGGAATAAATGTAAACATTTTTAATCTCGCGCGCATCGGGTTTTAGAAGCATCCAAAACCTTTTAACAGGTGATATTGTTGTAGTTGAGTTTAACATTTATTTTTGTGTTAATGTTTTAAAAACGATATCTAGATAAAATTCTGAAATGGCATCTTCGCCCGCAATTTTATCTGTTAATCGAGGCAAGTGTTTTGCGAAAAAACGTTGATGATGAGTACCTTCAATTACAGTTGAAACCAGAATATGTGGGTATTTGTATGTAGGTTTTATTTCTAAAATAATGTCACATACCAATTGAACAACTTTTTTATATGGGATGAAATAACCAGATGAGTTGTCAATATCCACGTTCTTTTTTAAATAAATTTTTGAAGAATCTGTATTAATAATTCGATCCAACTTAACACCATCAACATAGGAAAGTTCAGTATTCACTTTAATTTCCTTGGTGAGGAGTTTAATAGCATTATTCAGACGCGTTTCGGAGGAAATTATATTCAAGGTGCAGAGCAAAAGCTGATAATCCATCCAAGACCAATACCAAGAGGTCAAATAAACTAATATTTGATGTTTGCTTTCAAAATATCTGTAACCGGAGGCCTCTGTTGAACCTATTTGAACAGCAAGCTTCTTGAATGTAAACTTTTCAAAGCCAAGCTTGTCAATTAAATGAATACTTCCAGATACTATTTTTTTGCCTAACTCGCTCGTTTCAGGATTTTTAATGTACGTATTCTCAGCTACATTAATTGAAATTTGTGATGACATTTATTTGTTTTATTTGCGAATATAATAGTGTTACTATCATTTTAGTAAGTAATTGTATATTTTTAACAACACAAGGCTTCGTTTTAAGAAGAAATTATTTTTCTAAACGGAGTTAAATATTTTCTACACCTGAAGAGTGCCCTCTACGGTGCTTTTTAAAATTAAAAGTTTAAAATAATTAAAAAAGCTGTTGTATCGGCTTTATTTTTTAACGTATTCAGTTAACAGTATGATTGTTTGTCCTTCCACTTTCCCTTCGATTTGATCAGGCTTGTTGTGTACTAATTTGATATTTCTGACAGTTGTGCCTCGTTTGGCTGTAAAACCGCCACCTTTTACTTTCAGGTCTTTGATAATCACGATGGAATCGCCGGAAAATAATTCAACTCCGTTGGAGTCAATGTGTTTTTCAATATCGGGATTTTCCATGCCATTTTTTGCCCAGGCAATTGTATCGTCATCTAAGAACATCATTTCCAACAAATCGTTTGGCCATCCTTCTTTTTTTAACTGACTTAATATGCGATAAGCAACGACCTTAACGGCTTCTACTTCGCTCCAGATCGAATCATTTAAACATCGCCAGTGCTTCGGCGTTACTTTATTTAAGTCATTTAATTGTCCATTGCATGTTTCGCAGATATGAATGCAATCAGCAACGGAGTCGCCACTTTTTGGACTTACAATAAATATATGGTTTGCTGGGTTTCCGCACAACTCACAGTTCCCATTACTTCGTGATTCGATTTCTTTTTTCATAATGTGAAACAAAAGTACTGGATTATTTGGATTCGTCTATTTGAGAAATGAATAAGTAGGAACAAAAAAGTAGCACTCTAAAAATATTTTTAGCTTGGGGGATTTATCAAATGTGCAATTTAGCTATGGCTTTATCAATTTGAATTTCTAGGGCATCAGTTGAACCATTGTTTATCCGCGAAAGTTCTGTGCAAAGGATTACTTTATGAGAATTAGGCAAATTAATATTTGCCCATTCATTTCGGCGCACAGCGTTTGCGCCATTATCATAGACAGCATTTCGCAAATCATCAATAATTTTAATATTTGAACTAGAAATTTTATCTGCTGTAATAGCAGCCTCTTTAAAATAAGAGTTAATAAGTTCGTTATTCATAGTGTGTCGCGTCCCAAGAATAGATATGTTCTTTATTTTATTCGACTTTAAAAAGTGTATCGTTTCAGTAAAGGGATGTATTATTTTTTCTCGTATTTCTTTAGGTAAACTTATTTGATCTATCGTCAAGTGGAGCGTCATATTCGGCACAACAATAGCGTCAACTCCCATGTTAAACAGCGTAATTATGTGTTTTTCAACAAGCGGAATTAGTTTATCAAAATTGAATGGCAAATTTGGATTAATTGTATTGAAATCTACCTGCAACATTTTTAACGGACATGTGCAGTAAGCTCCGTAAAGTTGACGCCATTTCGTATTGAATTTTTTGATGTAATGCAAAGTACTCTCTTCTCCTAATCCCAATAATCCGATATATCCGTCTGGTTTCATTTTCTGAGTAGCATATAGTCGGCAAAATATTCTTTTGAATCCATAATTTTCTGTTCTAAGAAAAAGTTAGTCCTTGAAGTAATTTCAGCTATTATTTTGTCGTTGTATTTTCTAGAAATTTCAGTTTGAATTTTTTCATTTTCTTCGAACTGGAAAGATTTGTTGATAGAAGCAATATGAACTGTTTGCTTTTTTAAAGAAGTCAAAAAACTACGAGCAATACCTTCATTTTGATCGTATTCAGGTTTATGAGCAAATGAATCTAGATCAAAATCTGCTTTTAGTTCATTGTTTATCCGATGCAATAAATTTAAATTGAATTTTGAAGTTATTCCTTTGGCATCATTATACGCAGGTAAAACAATCCGCTCTTCTTTGATTAAATCAACACCCAAAAGTAATCGGTCTCCCGGTGATAAGTTATCACTTAATTCAGATAAAAATTTTGTTGAAAGATCATCGGTGAGATTCCCAATACTTGAACCTAAGAAAAGAACTATTCTACGTTGCTTTGGATCTTTTAAACTTGCTAAAACTTGAAAATAATCACCTTGTTGAGTTTTAACACTCAATTTTGGTATTTCGGAATTTAAAGTAGTCTCAAGTTTTTCTAATGTGTGGTCGGAAATATCAATTGGTAAATAATCAAATTTGAATTCTTTTTGAACCAGTTCTTTTAGGAGTTCTTTTGTTTTAAAACCGTCGCCAGCGCCCAATTCAATAAGTTGAAAATGAGTATTTTCATCAATGCTGAAATGCTTAATTAATTCCTTTGTCTTGTCGCGGAAAATTTCAAGCTCGGCATCAGTTAAATAATATTCTGGCATATTCATGATATCCACGAATAATTCATCTCCAATAGCGTCATAGAAATACTTAGAGGAGAGAGATTTAGGGTTTTGTGATAAACCTTGCTCAACATCTTTTTTAAATTGTTCTATCATTATTTTACCAGTCGTATTCCCGTCAATTGCCAACGGTATTTTGTTTGAAAAAAATTGCGATATGTTTTTCGTGAATGTCCTTCTGCAGTTGCTGTAGAACCGCCCCTAAGAACCATTTGATTAATCATGAACTTCCCGTTGTACTCGCCAACTGCACCCGCAGCAATTGAAAAATTTGGGTAAGGTAAATAAGCTGAATTTGTCCATTCCCAGCGCGTTCCCCAAAGTAACTCATCTGCCGCGATTTCCCATTCAAATTCTGTCGGAAGTCGCATTCCTTTCCAAGCAGCAAAAGCTTGCGCTTCATAATAAGAGATATGACAGAGAATGGCATTTTGATCTACTTTTACCAATCCGTTCAATGTATAATAGAACCAATTGTCATTTTTCTTTTCCCAGTACAAAGGAGCAATTGTTTCATTTTCTAAAACCCATGACCAACCTTCATCCAGCCAATACTGAAAAGAGTTATATCCGCCAGCTTCAATAAATTCGATATACTCTCCATTTGTCACAAGACTTTTGCTGATTTCAAAGCCGTGTGTAAATACCTTGTGAACACCGAATTCATTGTCAAAACAAAAAGAGGAATTTTGGTGACCAATGGTGTGAAGCCCCTCGTCAATTTTAAGCCAACCTTGTTCTTTGTTTGTATCCGAAACTAGTGTAAAATCTTTTTTGTAAATTGGATATGTTGGGTTTAAAGAAAGTGTGAATTTCAAATCGGTAAGGAGTAGCTCTTGGTGCTGTTGTTCATGATTTAGTCCGAGAATAACCAATTCCTTAAGCCTTTCATTATTATTGTCTTTCAATAATTTGATCATCGAATCATCCACATGTTTGCGATAATCATATATAGTTTCAACACTCGGTCGCGTTATTACTCCGCGTTGATTACGAATCGCTCGTTCCCCAATTGATTGATAATAACTGTTGAACAAAAACCCAAAGGAGGTATCAAAAACAGGGTGACTTGAATCGAACGATGTCAAGATCATTTCTTCAAAAAACCAAGTCGAATGCGCTAAGTGCCATTTTGGAGGACTAACAAAATCAACGGGTTGAGGAACATAATCCTCAATCGTCAGTGGAGTACAAAGCTCTTCTGTTTTTGATCGAACGCTGCGATAGAAGTCTATTAAAACCATATCTATTTTACTTGAACACCTTTCCAAAAGGCAACATGTCCTTTTATTGCATTGGCTAATTCTGAAGCTTCTGGATAAAACCAAGCTGCATCTTTGTTTACTTTACCATCAACTTCAATATCGTAATAGGAAGCTACTCCTTTCCAAGGGCAGGTTGTGTGCGTATCGTTGTTTTTGAAAAATTTAGTTTTTAGACTTTTCGCTGGGAAATAATGGTTGTTTTCAATTATAATTGTTGACTCGCTTTCTGCGATAACTTGGGCGTTCCAAATGGCTTGTTTCATATACTATTTTTAGTAAAATTTTTATTTTAGTTTTGTTTCTATGACTGAATGTGCTTCTAGTGTTTTGTACACTGGACATTTAACGGCAATTTCCAGAAGTTTAATTCTCTGTTGAACATCCAATTTCCCCAAAAGTTCAATTTCCCTTTTTGAAAACATCAATTTATCTCGCACTTAAAGTGGGTTTTTCGGAATCATGTGCGTGATTTTTTCCATGATCTACATGTACAATTAAATTTTACTCACAATTTAAGGAGATTTTTCTTTTTAAACATTAAATATGAGGAAAAATATGGATAATTGTGAGATTTCAATGAAATATTCGCTATTCCCGTCATTGAACTATTTTAGACAGAATTAGCTTAATCTTTTTCATCTATCGCTTGAGAGCTTTAAAATTTTTAAGTTTTGAATGAAGATATTTTGGATTGTAAAGGCACAAAAAAAGGTTCACTCTTTAGAATGAACCTTTTGGGTGGAAGACCGGGCTCGAACCGGCGACCCTCGGTACCACAAACCGATGCTCTAACCAACTGAGCTACAACCACCATATTTCAGCGGGTGCAAAGATATATAAATTCCGTTTATATTTCCGAATCTAAGAAAAAAAACTTAAATTTATTCTTTAAATAACAGCGCAATGCTTCAAAAAGAGCAAGTTATACAGCAGTTTGAAAAACGAGTTTTTGATGAATCCTACCATCGCATATTTCGATGTTTAAATAGTATTACTGAAGAACAATTATGGAGTCAAGTAAATCCAAAGGTGCCGGCTATTGGAAGTCTAATTCTTCATTTATGTGGAAATGCGCGACAATGGATATTATCGGGAATAGGAGGACAGGCTGACAACCGCTCTAGAAATTTAGAGTTTCTCGTTCATACCAACATCAAAAAAACTGAATTAGTGTTTCTTCTAGAAAATCTGAAGGTAAATGTCCGTGAAGTATTAGTAGAAATGTCTGAACATAAATTAAATGAAATTTATTCGATACAAGGGTTTCAAGAATCAGGTTTTTCGGTTATTGTTCATGTAATTGAACATTTTTCCTATCATACAGGTCAAATATCAACCTTGACCAAAATATATACAAGTAAAGATTTAAGGTATTACAATCAATCGAATTTGAATAAATAAGACGAAGAAAATGAATGAACAAGTGAATGCCAATAAAACGTTTCTATTTCTCCATTAAAGCCACATTTTCTGGTTAAATTTGTTTCAAAACATTAATAAATGCTAAAAATAGGTGTAATTGGTGCCGGCCACCTTGGAAAAATTCATATCAAACTGATTTTGGAGCTTACGGAGGAACTCGAGCTAGTCGGTTTTTTTGATACGAATGATGAGAACGCTGAAAAAGTAGCTAAAGATTTTGCAATAAAAAGATTCATGGTTTTGGATGATTTGATTCATTCTGTCGATTGTCTCGATATCGTTACTCCCACACTTTCGCATTACGACTGTGCAGCTAAGGCTATACGTTCGTCAAAACATGTGTTTATAGAAAAGCCGGTAACCGAAACAATTGAGGAGGCTCGCTCGCTACTTAGTTTGTCTCATGAAGCAGGAGTTAAGGTGCAAGTCGGTCATGTAGAACGATTTAATCCTGCATTTGTAGAAGCACGGAAGTTTTTAGATCAACCTATGTTTATTGAAACCCATCGTTTGGCTCAGTTCAATCCAAGGGGAACAGATGTGCCTGTTGTTCTTGATTTAATGATTCATGATTTGGATATTATTTTGTCAGTAGTGCAGTCCAACGTGAAAAATATTTCAGCATCTGGAGTTTCGGTTGTAAGCGATACGCCAGACATTACCAATGCGAGAATTGAATTTGATAATGGTTGCGTTGCGAACTTGACCGCAAGTAGAATTTCCATGAAAAACATGCGGAAATCTCGATTTTTTCAAAAAGACGCGTATATAAGTGTGGATTTTTTGAACAAAGAAACGGAAGTTGTTCGCATGCAGGATATTGTCGGAGAGCCAGATCCATTTGATGTTGTTTTTGAATTGGGAGAAGGGAAACCAACTAAAAAGATATTATTTGACAAGCCAGAGATTACTGAAGTTAACGCGATCAAAGAGGAGTTACTTGATTTTTATAGGGCGATAACGACAGATGATGAGCCAATAGTTTCTTTGGATTCAGGATTTCGTGCCTTGCAAGTGGCTCATCAGATTCTCGAGAAAATTGAACAAACAAAAAGTATTCTAGATTAACAATATTGCAACTTTTAAATCGTTGAAGACATTATGAAAATTATTATTCTATTTTTTAGTTTATTTCTTTTCTTTTCTAGTTGCGTAAAACGCATATCAGATCCATCATGGGTAGAAATAAGCGAATGGGAATTGTTGGCCAATTCTAATTTGGGTTCGTTGGAAGGTGCTTTGTCGCATAATTTTTCAGATGCGTGGGTTTATGCTGACGGTCAGTTGGTTGGTGTTTTCGAGTTGCCAGTTAAATTCCCTATGCTAAAAGAGGGAACAACTGTTTTTACAATTTTGCCAACGATTCTCAATAATGGCATTGCGGCCACAAAGAAAGCTTATCCTTTTGTGCAGCCTTATGAAGTTACGGTAACTTTGATTAAAAATAAGACTATTATCATAAACCCTGTCACGAAACACAATGATAATGTAAAATTTTGGATTGAAGATTTCGAAGAGTCAACCATTAAATTTGAGCCAGATTTAGGGACTTCTCTCGCATCTTTGGTTCAAGCAAACGATCCTTCTATTCTTAAATATGGAAACTATTATGGTCATATTGCTTTGAATTCGATTGATTCAATTTATGCAGGTTATTCGCTAGAGACACAAGGCTTGGTCTTGCCGAACAAAGGTGCAGAGGTTTATCTTGAGATAGATTATCATTCAACTAATACTTTAATTACAGGGTTAATTGAGCATTCGCCAACTACAGTTCAATATCATCCAAATATTCAAATAAATGGGCAGGACGAGAGCTCTGTTGTTTGGAAGAAAATTTATATCGATTTAAAAGAAATTGTAAGTGGAACATCTTCTTCTGAATATTATAAAGTTTCGTTTATTGCGCAACTAAATGCGGGAGGAGTAACCAGAGATATAATAATTGACAATATCAAAGTACTTTATCGTTAATGCAAAAGAGAACCCTTACTTTTTCATTTATTCTTCTTGATCTATTGACAGCCTCTTTAGCTTGGGGTGTTTTTTATTATTTGCGAAAAACATTTATAGAGAAAACAGATTTCCAATCTAATCCAACTTTTTTTGCTGGTATTCTTATTATTCCAGTGGTATGGTTTCTTATTTATTTCATGCAAGGAACTTACCACGATGTTCGACGCTTGTATCGATTAAAAGTACTTGGGCTGTCCTTTTTCGGTAGTTTGATTGGTACTTTTGTCTTGTTTTTCGGACTTTTATTGGACGACGAAATTATCGGTTATCAAGAATATTACAAGTCGTTGGTCATTTTATTTCTACTTTATTTTGTAAGTACAACTACGGTTAGAATGATACTGACGAATTGGGTAGTTGCCCAAATTCACAATAGAAAAACTGGTTTTCGAACTATATTAATTGGTGGTAGCGAAAAAGCAGTTTCTATTTACAATGAGGTTCAGCAACTGGAAAAAGGAATTGGGAATGAGTTTATCGGTTTCGTTAATTTAAATGGAATTGACAAATTACTTGAAAATGAATTACCTTATTTAGGTCATGCTGACGATTTGGAAGCAATAATGGAACGCTGCGCCCCGGAAGAAGTTATCATAGCTTTAGAAAGCACAGAACATGAAAGGTTGAGCAGTATTATTTCGCGAATCGATTCCAAAGGGAATGTTTCAATTAAAATATTGTCAGATATGTATGATATACTTTCGGGATCTGTCAAAATGACCAATATTTATGGGGCTTTGTTGATGGAAGTAAATACTGACACAATGCCCATTTGGCAGACACTAACGAAGCGTTTATTGGATATTATAATGTCTCTAATAGCTATAGTAATTTTATTGCCAGTTTATTTACTGCTTGTGATTTTAGTGAAATTAGGTTCAAAGGGGTCAATATTTTTTTTTCAAGATAGAGTAGGTGTAAACGGTAAAACATTTAAAATTATCAAGTTTCGAACGATGTATTCTGATTCTGAAAAGGACGGTCCACAGCTTTCTTCTGGCAATGATCCAAGAATTACTTCTATTGGTAGTTTTCTAAGAAAAGTTCGCTTAGACGAAATACCACAATTTTTTAATGTGCTTTTTGGCGAAATGTCACTGGTTGGTCCACGACCTGAAAGACAATTTTTTATCGATCAGATTTCAGCTATCGAACCTCAGTTCCTTCAACTTACAAAAGTGCGACCTGGAATTACTTCTTGGGGACAGGTGAAGTTTGGTTACGCAGAAAATGTAGATCAAATGTTACAAAGAATGAAGTTTGATTTGTTGTATTTAAAAAATAGATCTTTGGCCTTAGATTTTAAAATCATGCTCTATACCGTTCGAATTGTTCTCAAAGGAACAGGAAAATAAGTTATTTTATTTTTAAACGAAATGCTTCTTTTTTTTCGAGATAACCAATTAATTCATCTCCAACGGTTACGGGTCCAACTCCAGCAGGAGTTCCTGTGTAGATTAAATCCCCGACTTTTAAGGTGTTAAACAGCGACAAATATGAGATAATTTTATCGATTGAAAAAAGCATATCTGAAGAGCTTCCTTTTTGAACAGTTTGACCATTTTTAGTCAAATAAAATTCAATTTTGTTTAGATCTATATCCGTTTTATTGAGCCATAAAGCACCTATTGGAGCACTATTTTCCCATGATTTTGCAATTTCCCAAGGTAAACCTTTTTGCTTGCATTCTTGTTGAAGATCTCGCGCTGTAAAATCAATTCCTAACCCGATTTCAGTATAATATTTGTGCGCAAAATTTTCGGCTATGTTTTTACCCACTCGATCAATTCTCACAACGATTTCACATTCATAATGTAAATCGTCGGTGAATTTTGGCATGTAGAATTCACTTTCTTTCAACAGAGCGGTGTCAGGTTTCATGAAGAAAATGGGCGAGGAGGGAACCTCGGATTTCATTTCTTTGGCATGTGCACTGTAATTGCGGCCGATACAGAAAATTTTCATTCTTTAAATTTATTTTTAAGCTGATTTAATTTATCCTCCATGCTAAAAGGGTTTTCGTTTTTATTTTTAGTCGTTTTTATAGCGGAGACTTGATTTTTTATGGCGTCAACTTCGTGTTTTAGACATTGTTTTGTATGCAATGGGAAATCAGCATTCAACATCCATCCGTAATATCCAGGCTCTGATTTCATTATTTCTCTAATTGTTTTACCTCTATTTTTGCCAAAGTTGTATACCACTTCATCGTTATCGTTTCTTGCCAAACGACCAGCAAAGTCGACACGCGAAAAGTCATGAGCTAGCGTAAAGTCAGCGAGGAAGTCAACATCCGTTTTTAATTCGGTATATTTTTCTAATTGCGCGTTTAGAATTTCCCAAGTTGCAGTAGCATCCGCTAAGGCAGAATGCGCATTTATCAATTCTTCTTGACAATAGAATTTATATGCTGCTGACAAAGTTCTTTGCTCCATTTTATGGAAGATATTTTGAACATCAATAAATTTAGCTGACGTAATATCGAAACTACTATCAATACGGAGCATTTCCTCAACAAGTACTGGTACATCAAAACGGTTTGAATTATAACCTCCAAAATCGCAACCTTCGATAAAAAGCTTGATTTCTGATGCTAAATCACCAAAGGTAGGCTCATTTTCAAGATCTTCATTGCGAATTCCATGAATTGCCATATTTTCCTCGGTCATCTTAATACCAGGATTTACTCTTTTTTCATAGGTTTCTTGTTTGCCATCAGGATGAATTTTTAAGATAGCAATCTCAATTATTTTATCTTGGGTTATATTGATTCCTGTTGTTTCCAGATCGAAAATTGCGATTGGGCGTTGTAGTTGGATTCTCATTTCATTTTTTTTATAAAGTTAAAATATTTTTAGGACGAGAACGACAAAAAAAAAGTCCAATCATTTAAGATTAGACTTTTAATTGCCTGTTTTAAAGTTTACTCAGTAATCACCTCGATATATTGATAAACTCGATATTTTGCTCGGTTGTTTGCATCTTTTTCATATGCCGGACCAGCAACGGCGGATCCTTTTATCGTAACCGTCATTTGATCACTAACCCGTGTGTTTTCTTGAAAGTAATTCTGAATATCATACTTAATGTTTTCAGCACGTAATCGACTCAATTTCTCGTTTGTTTCATATTTAGTAGTAGGGACAGTTGAGGCAGAAGAATACACGTTGATTGCAATCAACTTTCTTCCATCTTTCATTTGTTTCTCTATCTCTCTCACGAAAATTTTAAAGTCACCTTTTTTAGGGTTGATTTTGTTTCCGTTGTATTCAAAGTAATATTTATATTTCGGATTTCCAAAATCAATTACCTTAACCTCATCCATGGTTATGACAGGATTTGTGGGATATTTAGCTTTTTTTACATCTTCGATTACGCTATTGTCATTAGAAATTGGAGTTATTTTTTTTGGATCTTTTGTGTTTTTTGATTCCTCCTCAACTAAGTTTTCTTTCAGGTATGGTTTGATGTTTTGTGGGTCTTTTACATCAATCGTAATGTCTCTATAGATTTCATCATACTCTTTTTCACAGGACGTTTTAACCTTCTCTCTATAGATTTCTCTACTACCATTCTCAAAGGTATAAATCAATTCGTACTCATGACAAGGATCCATTGAACTGAAATAAACACCATCGCGTAACCGAGGGAAAACAGTTATAGAATTTTCGTCATTACAGTCAAGACAGTTAACCGTAATAGCTACATCCTCAGGGATTGGTTGATTATCGAGTGTTTTGATTTGACCTTTTAAAACGGCTATAGAGTTAACACCTAAGAAGTCATTCTTGATCTCATAAATATCTTTTTCACCTTGTCCTCCCTTGCGAGCCGAAGTCAAGAAGCCTCTCAACCCGTCAACTGTTGTGGTATAATAAATATCGTCTCCTGTAGAATTTAAAGGATAACCCAAATTGATAGGAGCGGACCAATTATTTTGCTCATCACGACGTGTTACGAAAACATCAAAATCTCCCATACTCATGGGTCCATTTGAGGAAAAATATAAAGTCTTATTATCAATTGACATGAAGGGAGAATCTTCATCATATGGTGTATTGACAGAGGGTCCTAAGTTAATAGGTTCACTCCACAATTGATTGGGTAGACGAACAACTCTGTAGATGTCGCGACCTCCAAAACCTCCGGGTCTATCAGAAGTAAAATACATATTTTGACCATCAATTGTAACATAACAATGAGGTTCCCAATATTCTGTATTAATTCTAGCATCCTCTAATTTTTTAATTTTTTGGAAACGATTTTTGGTAAAATCTGAATAATATATGTCACCATTTCCAGTATTATCTTGATAAACATAGATTCTTCGTTCATCAGCGCTTACAGCTTGCGTAGCTTCATTTCGTTCTCCATCAGATAAATCAAGACGGAATGGATCAATCCAAGAACCATCGAAATCTATATAACTAACATAAATGTCTTCAGGGAACTGATTGTATCTTTTATCTCTGAATTTGTCAGTTGAGTTATCTTCCCAAGCCCTTTTAGACGTGAAATATAAAGCAGAACCATCAAGAGAAACTACTGGAGAAAATTCAGGCTTGTCGGTGTTAATTGTTGGACCCAAATTTATCACCTGCGCGCTTGATGGATTATCAATTTCTTTCCGTGCTACATCACATTGTTTAATTTTTAGTTTTGCCATAGTTGCGAGCTCAGAATTGGCAGTGGAAGAAGATAGAAATGTAGTATAAGTTTCTTTTGCAAGAGCGATTTCTTCATTTAAGTGATAGCATTTTGCCAAATAAAAATAAGCATCGATAGATGCACTTTTTTCTTTAGAGGAGTACATGTCATAATTCTTCTTTGTATCTGTAACAGCAACCTTGAGGTATTTCATTGCATCAATAAAATTATTGTGCGAATCCAACATTAAATAACCTTTGCGGTAATTATAGTTTGCGCTATTGGGTTGAAAAATTAAAAGTTTATCTGCAATTATTTCAGCATAGTAGCTAAAACCTTCTTGCATCAATACAGAGCATTGAACTAATAATTTTTGCTCAGACTCCTTTTCGACCATTGCTCGAATATCCTTCTCTGTTAGTTCTTGAGCTTGAGCCATCCCGGCACATGCCAACATCAATAAAATTAAACAACGTTTTATCATTTTATTTATTTTTAGTTAAGCCCAACAAAAGAAAGTTGGTATAGTTATATAGCTCTATTCACATCGAATTGCTCTAAATAGTCGGCAACACGTTTAACAAACATACCCCCCAAAGCTCCATCAACAACTCTATGATCATAAGAGTGAGATAAGAACATTTTGTGGCGGATACCTATGAAATCTCCTTCCGGCGTCTCAATTACCGCAGGCACTTTTCGTATGGCGCCTAGAGCCAATATTGCTACTTGAGGTTGATTGATTATTGGCGTGCCCATAACGTTTCCAAACGTTCCCACATTCGTAACGGTGTAGGTTCCACCTTGTATATCTTCTGGTTTCAATTTATTATCTCTTGCGTTGCGCGCTAATGCATTAACTGCTTTGGCAATCCCTACCAAGTTTAACTGGTCAGCCGATTTAATTACAGGAACAATTAGGTTCCCAGAAGGCAAGGCAGTCGCCATTCCAAGATTAATGTTTTTACGTTGGATAATAGTATTTCCACTAACAGCTACATTGACGCCTGGAAAATCTTTGATTGCTTTGACAATAGCCTCCATGAAAATTGGTGTATATGTAAGGTTTTCACCTTCACGTTTTTCGAAGTCTTTTTTTGTCTTATTTCTCCAGTTAACGATATTTGTAACATCTGCTTCTACAAAAGAGGTAACGTGAGGGGAAACATGAACAGACATTACCATATGGTCTGCGATTAATTTTCGCATTCTATCCATTTCAATAATTTCATCACCTGGCATTGGCAAGACAATAGGTTCTTTGATATTACTCAAGAAATTACTTCCTCCGCTTGCTGGTGTTTTAGCGACTGGATTTATTGGACTTGAGTTGGTCGGTGTTAAATTTTCTTCAACGGCCGCAACAACTCCGCCTGAGCGGCGATTATCGAGATAATAAAGAATATCTTTTTTCGTAACACGATCAGCTTGACCTGTACCTGAAATTTTATCCAACTCTTGATTACTAACACCTTCTTTTTCCGCAATACTTCTCACGAGAGGTGATAGGAATTTTCCAGATGCACTTTGCTTACCCAATATAGTTGGAATAGTTGTTCCATTTGTACTAGAATTCACAACTTTTATTTGACTATCTACTTCTTGAGCTGTATTTGCTGAATTTGATGTTACATCAATTGGAGCAGAGACATCTCCATCTGTCGAGATTATTGCAATTACATCCCCAACTTGAGCAACTTGATCTTTTTCGAATAAACGCTTTATAAGCACTCCACCGGCTTCCGATGGCAACTCGTTATCAACTTTGTCGGTTGCAACTTCAACCAAAGGCTCATCAATTTCTACTGAGTCGCCGACGTTTTTCAACCAATTTGTAATGGTTGCTTCTGTAACACTTTCTCCCATCTTTGGAAGTCTAATCTCGATTTGTGCCATAATGTTTTAGCCCTATCTTTTAATTAATACAAATTTATATTTTTAAAGTCCTTGTTAATTTAGGAGTTTATCAAGTTTTCCCCAACAAGTTTTTAATATCTTTAAATCTTTAACAATACTGTAGTCTCTTGCATAGAGCAAATTTCGTTTGTTTACTTGACTATCAGATGATGTTTTGTGCGCATCCGAAGGCGAGAGTATTCCGTATTTAATTGTAGGTAACAAGGGATTTAGTGGGTTGCTTAATTTTAAATAACCGACAATAGAGTACTTTCCGCATAAAACCATGAACATATTTTGATACCACCGACCTTTATTTTTGTATTTCCAAATTATAAACGGAGATAAAAAAAGTAATGAAAGAGTGGCTAAACAATCAAATAGTCGCTTGAGTCTTTTGTTTTTGGGTTCTTCAATTTTGTTGACTTGCATAAGGTATAAATCGCCCGCAGTGTCTATCGAGTTAGAGCCTATTAAGAAGACTGTTTCAGGTTGGGCAATTTTAAAATCTATATGATCACCTTCTAATCGCATCATCCATTCAATAATATTATTTACTGAGCAGTCTTTAGCGCAAAATATTACTTCGTTCAAACTATTTATATAAACAATTTGATCTAATTGGTCAATAGTTCCTATTTGATCAGCTTGTCTTTCCGTATTTGCTGAAACACGAAATATTTCGAAGGCGTTTCGATTTGTTTGTTTTAAAAGTTTTTCCACGCGATGCGATTCTTCGAGACTACCTACAATTGCAAAACTTTTATTTTTAATTTTTGACAAGCTAAAAGACTTTCCAAAAAACAGATGCATGAATATTCTTGAGATAAGAATATAAAATAATGCCCATCCCGCTCCGATTAATATGAATAACCGGGAGAATTGATATTCTTTGGATAACAAGGCATAAATGACAAGTAGAATTAAGGTTCCAAGAACTATTCCTTTAATAGAATTCAAAAATTTGAAAGGTTTATCATAATTACCTTGATAGTACAAATTTATAAGCCAAACAATGGTGTATAGAGGGAGGGCAATTTCAAAGGTGAAATTTGGAAACTCGATATTCGACATTTTCCAATAGTTGGTAAGCGAATACAAACCCAAAAATATTAATAGAGCATCTACAAAAGGCAGTATCACTTTTTCAACTATTCTTACTGTGATTGCAATGCTAGCTCTAAGGTAAATGGCAGAGTAAATAAAGAAAGAAAGGAGTTTTGCGTTTTTATGTGAGAAATGTTTCTTTGCAAAAATAACCATAGCTTTATAGAAAACTAAGACGTAGTTTACAGAACTCTTTTTTGTGCTCTCCCCTTTATAGTGAATGATAGATGTTTCGGGGAAATAATAATTTTTAAACCCACCTTGCGTTATTCGGTAAGATAAATCAATATCTTCTCCGTACATAAAAAAAGCCTCGTCAAGAAAACCGACCTTATCTAAAGCAGTTTTGCGCATCAGCATGAAGGCACCACTGAGTATTTCTATTTCATGCGTTTTGTGGGTGTCTAAAAATCCAAGGTGATATTGTCCAAATAATTTTGATTTTGGAAATAAACTTGCCAAACCTGATATTTTCCAGAAAGCAACAGCCGGAGTGGGTAATCCACGTTTTGATTCAGGCAAAAATCTTCCTTTACCATCCACCATTTTAACTCCTAGACCGCCACAAATTTTGTGTTCGTCCATGAATTGAATTACCTTCAGAAAGCAATCTTCTTCCACAACTGTATCCGGATTGAGCAAAAGAATGTATTCTCCTTTTGCAATTTTCAATGCCTGATTGTTTGCTTTGGAAAAGCCGGAATTAATCTTATTGGCAATTAAATGAAATTCAGGAAATTTTTGTTGAACCATCTCCACAGAGCCATCGATAGAAAAATTATCCACAACGAATACTTCTCCATTGACATCTCGAAGTGCTTCTTTAACAGAATTCAAGCATTGTTCAAGGAAGAATTCAACGTTGTAATTAACGATAATTACACTTATTTTATATGGATATGTTTGCGACAAATCTACAGACCTATTTTATGGCTATGCAACTAATTTCTATTGGGACATTCAAAGGTAAGTTAGAAACTTCAACGGTTTCGCGCGCGGGAGGTTCATTTGCGAAATATTCAGCATATCTGGCATTGACGACTGTAAAATCATCCATGGACTTTAAAAAAATACTACATTTCACAATATCCGACATTTCAAATCCAGCAGCTAAAATTAAAGATTTAATATTTTCCATTACCTGGAGCGTTGACGAATCGATGGAATCCAAGACCAATTCTCCTGAGATTGGGTTTAAAGGGATTTGCCCACTAACAAATAAGGTGTTATGTTTAACAATTGCTTGAGAATATGGACCTAAAGGAGCAGGTGCTCCAGGTATTGAAATTGCTTTTTTCATGCCAGTTTGAAACTTTGTGCAAGTTTACTAATTTTGAGGCAAAAATCCGTGAAAATACTGCTGATTGATAACTTTGATTCCTTTACCTTTAATCTTTGTCATTACTTGACTAGTCTAGGCGCCGATGTCGAGGTGGTTCGCGAGAACGATTACAAGCATAGTATGCTTAATCAGATTGATAGAATCGTACTTTCTCCCGGTCCTGGCTTGCCATCTGCATGTATTGGTATGATGAACTGTATAAAAGACGCTGCAGACAAAATTCCAATATTAGGGGTTTGCTTAGGTATGCAGGCTTTAGTCGAATTCACCGGCGGGAATCTTTTCAATCAAAAAACGGTTAAGCACGGAGTTCAAGAAAATATTGATAAGATTTTGGAATCAATTCTATTAAAAAATATACCTGAGAAATTCCAAGTTGGGTTGTACCATTCGTGGGCTGTGAACTTACCATCAAATTCTGATTTTGAAGTGATAGCAATGAGTTCATCTGGTATTATTATGGCAATTGAATCAAAGAAAAGAAAGTTTTACGGTGTTCAGTTTCATCCTGAAAGCATAATGACGCCTGAAGGAAAAAAAGTAATTAAAAACTTTTTAGAACAATAATTGCCAAATATTTTTATTAATTGTCTATTTTCACGAATAGTTAAATATTAATTTAAAAATAACAAACATGAAAAAATTGGTAATCCTTACATTGTCTCTTCTATTCAATTTAGTCCTTTTCGCTCAATCTAGTTTGGGGAAATGGGTAACAATTGACGATAAAACAAACAAAAAGAAATCAATTGTCGAACTTTATAAAGACGGAGATAAAATGTTTGGAAAAATAATTTTTCTTTACCCCAGAGAAGGCAGAGAACCCAATGCAAAATGCATTAAATGCACTGATGACAGAAAAGGACAGCCTTTAGTAGGTTTACAAATTGTTAGGGATTTAAATTGGAATGGTGGAGCTTGGGAAGGTGGTACTATTATTGATCCAGAAATTGGTAAATCATATAATTTGAAAATGTGGGTCGACACTGCAAAACCGAATCTATTGAATGTGAGAGGTTATATTGGACCCTTTTATAGAACACAAACTTGGGTAAGAGTGGAAGAATAAATGAATTTAAACTTTGTTAATAAACCGTCAATTTTACATTGTCGGTTTTTTTGTTTTTAATCAAGTATTTATTTTTTTTTAAAGCCAATAATTATTTTCTAACTTGCGGAAAACGAAAATAAATTAGATTTGAAAAAGCGATATTTACTCTTCACTACTTTGCTCCTTATATTGTCCTTAAGTTGGTATGGTTTATCTTCTAGTACCAAAGGCGTTCTTGGTGCGTTTTATTCCTCTGGAGCGGCTGCGAGTGGTATAGATAGAACAGGCGGGCCATTGAGTGGAGGATTAACTTGTTCTGCCTGTCATGGTGGGGGATCGGGTACAACTTCAATTTCTTTTGTATTGAAGAATTCAAGCAATGTCGCTGTGACGTCCTATAGTGCTGGAGCAACTTACACAGCAGAATTTCAAGTAACAAGTAGTTTTTCTTTTAAAGGTTTTCAAGCTGTAGCTTTAAAAAATGGGAATTTCCAAGCAGGTAGTTTTACCTCAGCCATAACAAGTCAATCCCAGATTACTACTTTATCAGGAAGACAATATGCTGAGCAGCAAAGCTCAAGTTCGACAGGTTTATTTCAATTTACTTGGGTAGCGCCTGCTGTAGGAAGCGGAAATGTTACATTTTATGCATGTGGAAACGGAGTAAATGGAAATGGCGGAACATCAGGGGATTTCTCTTCAGCGCCAATAACAAATATTATTACGGAAATTCCATCGACAACAATAAGTTACCCTAGTACACAGGTATGTAACGATTCACCTAATCAATCAGTTACCATATCAGGAACTACTGGAGGGACATTCTCCGCATCTCCATCTGGATTAAGTATAAATCCAGCAAGTGGACAGATTAACGTAACGAGTTCAAATGCAGGTTTGTATACTATTACATATACATATGCAGGAGGAACAGCAACAACAACAATGAAAATTAATTCTCTATATAGTATTAATAATGCCGCAAATATCTGCAATACTGATTCATTATTTTTAGCAGGTGCTTGGCGCAATACAGCAGGTTCTTATATTTCAAATTTAGTGTCAGTTGCTGGTTGTGATAGTATTATCAATACAACATTAAGCATAAGACAAACAAGCTCTTCGGCGAGTACGTTAACGATTTGTGAAGGAGATTCAGTTTTAGTTGGAGCTCAGTATATATCTAACGTGGGACTAAACACGACAGTGATTTTGAATTCGCTTGGTTGTGATAGCACTATATCTACAACTTTAGTTTTGAACCCTTCATACAACACAATTACCTCTGTGATTATTTGCCATGGTGAAACCGTAACGTTTAATGGTGCGGTTTATAATACATCTGGAACCTATCTTAACAGTGGTCAGACAACATTTGGGTGTGACAGTAACGCTACGTTAATTTTAACAGTTACTGCAGTCAATATTGGAATCGTAAATTCGTCTGGTGTTTTGAGCGCTCAATTAGCTGGAGCAGTTTACCAATGGCTTGATTGTGAAAATAACTATGCTCTAATTTCTGGAGAAACGGGTCAAAATTTTGCACCACAAATGTCGGGTAATTATGCTGTTCGTCTAACGGAACAAAGTTGTTCAGACACAAGTAACTGTGAATATGTTTCCTTTTATGGTATAGATGAATACAGTTTGGCCTCGGTAAAATTGTTTCCAAATCCATCAAATGGCAATTTAAATTTAAATTTCGATAAAGAGATAAACGGTCAAGTTGTACTTTTTAACTTGCGAGGTGAATTGTTATTCAAAGAAAATATTTTTGGTAAAAAAGAATATGAAAAAGTTTTTGACGTAGAATCGGGTATTTATTTGATTCAAATTCAGGATAATGATAATCTAATGCAAAAGCTTTGGATTGTAAATTAGAAATGTAAATAGAAATTACAATAAAATCTTCAACTCCTTGTTGGCGGTTTTTTGATTAGATAAACTCGAATTCAACTCTTCTATTTCTTTGTTTGCCTTCAGAAGTTTCATTACTATCTGCTGGTATTTTTTCACCATTGAATTGAATTTCAATTCTATCTCGTTTCAAACCTTTTGTGACAAAAAATGCAATTATAGCTACAGCTCGACGTTTTGAAAGATCATCATTGTAGTTATCCGATCCGTCAGAGTCAGTATTGCCAGTTACTTTTATTCGCAAATCTGAATGACCTTCAAAAACTTCAATAATACTATTTAAAAAAGGAAGGTCTGCTGGGCGAATTTGTGCTTTGTCGTAATCGAAATAGATAGGTTGAAATTTAAAATTTAAGCGCTGTAGCTCTCTTATTATTGGTGCTGGACGATTTTCAGCTAAATCTTGCACCAAAATGTCACGTGCGCTTTGTGATACAAATGAACTCTTTTTATCAGAGAATTTGGCTTTTGATTTAAAGAGAACGATTTTGCCGGCAATATTTCTACAATCACTGCCGGAGTAAGTACCTTCTAAATAACCTGTATCAGAATTATACTTCAAATTTGAATTTAATTTACACCAAGTAACTTTTGAATTTCCTTCTTTTTTTTCATAAAAGACATGCTTCCAATTAAAACTGCCGTTTTGCATGCTGCCATAAAATTTACCAATAGAATAATAATCGGTTCCAAAAATTTCCTCTCTAGATTGACCGCTAGTTTTGCCGTCAGTTGTTTTTACGTTAAGATAAAATGGATTGCTTTGTGAATTGGATTTGCCGTTTGGAATTATTATTCCTTGCCAAAGGCCATCAAGCTGATTTTGACCAAATAAGGAAAAAGAAGCAAATAAAAATAATAAAAAGCCAAGACGTCTCATGTGTGTGTATTCGTTAAAACACAAAAAATGTTGCATTTTGTTCTCAAATGAATAAAACTTAGTAAGCATTCAGCAGAATATTTTCAACAACTAACTTGTGATAATTTGTTAATTTATGAACTGTAACTCCTTTATTTTATAGCTGAGCCGTGATATTTTATATTTTTATGAAATGAAAAATCATTTGTTAATTGCTTTCTCACTAATCGTTAGTTTTTCTTTTGCACAGAAACCGAAGCAACTCAGTTCTTCTGAAATTTACGCTGGAATAAAAAAGTTAAAAGTACAAGGTAAGGTTCTATATCTTGCTGCGCATCCCGATGATGAAAACACGCGTTTTATAGCGTATTGTGCTAACGACAAAAAACTAACAACAGCATACATGTCGTTGACTCGAGGCGATGGAGGACAAAATTTAGTTGGACCTGAGTTAAGAGAAGAATTGGGGCTAATTCGCACACAAGAATTGCTAATGGCCCGCAAAATTGATGGTGGCCAGCAGTTTTTTTCCCGCGCAAATGATTTTGGGTATTCAAAAAATCCAGAAGAAACTTTCGCTATTTGGAATAAAGAACTAGTGCTTGGAGATTTGATTTTTGTTATTCGTTCCTTTCAACCAGATGTAATCGTCTGTCGATTTCCTGCCGATGGTCGCGGCGGTCACGGTCACCATACAGCTAGTGCAATTTTAGGAGAAGAAGCATTCAAATTAGCGGCAGATCGCAATTCTTATCCGGAACAATTTGCATTTGGTGTTAAGCCCTGGAAAACAACTAGGATAGTCACAAATACGGGGAGATGGTGGAATGATAAGATTTCAGCTAAGGATCCGCATGTTGTAGAAGAAAATATTGGAGAATACGAAACATTACTTGGGATATCATGTAATGAAATAGCGGCATTAAGTAGAAGTCAACATAAAAGCCAAGGATTTGGATCCACAGGTGTGAGAGGCGAACAATTGGAGTATTTTGAACATGTCGATGGAAAAGAAGCTGAAAAATCTCTTTTTGATGGCATAGATATGACATGGAATCGGATAAAAGATGGAGAGAAAATCCAAAAGAGTATCGACAAAATCCTCTTAAATTTTGATATAATTCACCCAGAAAAGTCAATTGATGGTCTTCTCTTGTTAAGAAAACAGATGGAAGGATTAATTTCTGAAAAACGAGTTTCTGATAAAATTCTAGAGGTAAATTCTCTTATTTTGCAATGCGCAGGAATGTATGTGGAAGCAAAATCGAATTCTTCAATTGCAAGTCCCGGAGATTCTATTAAGTTGGAATTGGAGGTTATTGCGAGACAATCGGACGATTTTCAGCTGGTTTCGATAGCTTCCAAAGATTTGAATTGGAACTGGGAGCCGAAGTTAGTTTTGGAGAAGAATAAAATTCTAGAGAACAAAACAAAATTGAAACTTTCATCAGAAAAACCTTACACACCTCAATATTGGTTAAAAGAGAAGGGCACATTGGGAACCTATAATTTGAAAACTCAAGATATGGTTTTGAAACCTGATAACGGCGCAAACAGTATTTTAGAATTGATTTTTAGTTACCACAATCAAAAAATTCCAATAACTATTCCTTTAATTTATAAAGAGAATGACCCTGTGAAAGGAGAGTTATACAAGCCGTTTAATGTTGTGCCGGATATTTCAATTCAATTTGAAAAAGAGAACTTATTGGTCAAAAATTTAGAAGCGCAATCGGTGAAGGTTTCTTTTAAAAGTTTTGTGAATAATTTTGAAGGTTCATTTCTATACAGACTACCAGAAGGCTGGAAATTTGAGAATGCTCCAGAACGTATTTCCATTGAAAACAAGGGAGAAGAAAAAGTAATAGTATTTGACATAATACCTGATAAAACAGCTATTTCTGGACCTTTTTCTATCGAAATACTTGATAAAAACAAAGCAGAAGTTTTATATTCAAAATCTGTGAAATTTATTGAATATGATCATATTCCTTCTCAATTGTGCATTAGCGATGCGCACGTTCAGCTGAATGTGATGGATATAAAAATGGCTGGTAAGCTTGTTGGTTATGTCGAAGGTGCTGGTGATGAAATTCCAAAAGCATTGACATTAGTCGGTTATCAAGTTGACCTTCTAAAAGAGTCACAATTGAATGAGCTTGCGAAATATGATGCAATAGTTCTCGGTATTCGCGCATTGAATACGAACGATAGAATGGATTTCATCATGCCCAAGTTGTTGGAATATGTAAAAAATGGAGGAAATTTAATCGTTCAATACAATACAAATCATCAATTGAAAACCGAAAATTTTGCTCCCTACGAATTGAAATTAAGTCGCGATAGAGTAACAGATGAAACGGCAATCGTAACGTTTTTAGCACCCGAACACGAAATTCTAAATGCGCCCAATAAAATAACTGAACTAGATTTCGAAAACTGGGTGCAAGAAAGAGGTTTGTACTTTCCGAACGAGTGGGGTTCTGAATTTACATCTATTTTGGCTTGCAACGATCCGGGAGAAGAAAGTTTAAAAGGTGCACTTTTGGTGGCGAAATATGGTGAAGGAAATTATATCTATACAGGCTTATCATTTTTTCGTGAGTTGCCAGCAGGAGTTCCAGGAGCATATCGATTACTGGTTAATTTGATATCTTTAGGCAATGAATGAAGACGAAAAACCACCAATTTTTAAATCATGGAAAGGTTGGTATACACTGTTAATTGCGGTTTTAATGATTGAAATCCTATTATTCTTTATCTTTTCAAATTATTTTTCATGAGTAAAATAGATTGGTTTGTTTTAATCGGCTCTTTATTTTTCATCGTAGTTTATGGTGTTTGGAAAACGAGAGGAAGTAACGATTTACAAAGTTATTTGAAAGGAAATAACGATGCCAAATGGTGGGCAATTGGTGTTTCCATTATGGCAACTCAGGCTTCGGCTATTACCTTTCTTTCCACGCCCGGACAAGCGTACATAGATGGATTAGGATTTATACAATTCTATCTCGGTTTGCCAATCGCGATGATTTTTTTGAGTGTGACGTTTATTCCTATTTTCTACAAACTTAAAGTCTACACGGCCTACGAATATCTAGAAACTCGATTTGACTTAAGAACTAGATTATTGGCGGCAAGTTTATTCCTCATTCAACGCGGATTAGCAGCCGGAATAACTATTTATGCTCCAGCTATTATTCTTTCGACTTTATTGCACTGGAATCTGACTTTGACCAATATTTTTATTGGTGTTTTAGTCATTATTTATACAGTTACTGGTGGTACGAGAGCTGTTACGCAAACGCAAAAACAACAGATGGTCATTATGATGGGCGGAATGGTTTTAGCAGGAATTGTTGTTCTTCAAATGTTACCCGCCAATTTAAGCTTTATGGATACTTTGCATATTGCAGGAAAAATGGGCAAATTGAATGCAATTAGTACAGAGTTTGACCTTAACGATCGTTATAATATCTGGACGGGAATGATAGCTGCAGTTTTTTTATTTATGTCTTATTTCGGGACAGATCAATCTCAGGTTCAGCGTTATTTGAATGGTAAATCATTAGCTCAAAGTCGACTAGGATTGATTATGAATGGCTTACTTAAAGTTCCTATGCAATTTATAATCTTGTTTATCGGAGTTTTGGTTTTCGTCTTTTATCAATTCAATGAAGCACCTTTGTTCTTTAACCAAACGGGTACAGAGAAGGTGATGCAATCGGACAAAGCAGCTGAATACAAGAAAATAAACGATGCGTATCACCTTACTTTCGAAGAGAAAAAAGTAGCCGTTACAGAAATGGTTTTGGCCAATAAAACCGGAAACGAAAAGGAAGTTCGGATACAGCAGAAGAAAGTTGAGGCACTACAGGCGAAAGAGAAAGAATTGCGTGAATCAGCGAAAGTAGTCATAAAACAAGTCGATGACAAAATAGAAACCAACGACAAAGACTACATTTTCATGAGTTTCGTCATGGCAAATTTACCCGTTGGAATGATAGGTTTATTGTTCTCCGTGATGTTCTGTGCAGCCATGTCGTCAACGGCTTCGGAGTTGAATGCTTTGTCAACCACCACAACGATAGACGTTTACAAACGAACGATTTCCAAAAACGAAACGGATAAACACTATTTGAAATCCTCGAAATTGTTCACTTTAATGTGGGGCGTTATTGCTATTCTCTTTGCGACCTATGCTTCCTTGTTCGAGAACCTTATTCAAGCAGTAAACATGCTCGGTTCACTGTTCTACGGAACGATACTTGGCATTTTCTTGGTCGCATTCTATCTCAAAAAAGTGGGTGCACGAGCCGTATTTATTTCTGCCATTCTCACGGAAGGAATCGTTTTATGGATTCACTACCTCAACTTCACCGAAACAGCACCTAAATTCCTGCAAATGGGCTATTTGTGGTACAACTTGATTGGTTGTTTATTGGTGTTGCTTTTGGCTTTTGTGATTGAGAAGGTTTTGGTTAAATTGGTTGGGTAGTTTTTAGATTAACGAGTCTATAAGCAACATGAACGCAATACGACCGCTTAATTTATGCGATTCACAATATGGATTTTATAATGGTATTTTGAATGACTTACTTTTCATCTAATCTTCATTTAAAAAATTCCATTCTTAAAACACAAGCAAATACTGAGATTTTAGAGCTAAATATGAGTTTTAAAACAAGAAATGATCATAATTTCTCCACTCAATTTTTACTTAAAAATCTTATATTTGATTGAAAATACATCTTTTTGACTGAATTCTTGTAATAATGAAAGCACTCTTTTACCTTGCCTTTATAGGACTTTTCTCGGCTAATCTTGCTTTTGCACAACCCGTAAATACCAATATAAGCAACGGTATCGCATTTGATGGTGAGCCATTTTTAGCTATAAATCCATCGAATAATCAGAATTTAATTGCGGCTTGGATAGGCGTGAAGTTCATAAACGGAGCCTTGACGACGGTTATAAAAACGAAATCGAGTTTTAACGGAGGAACGACTTGGAGTACAGGAAATAACTTACCACATTTTGCTCTATCGTATGGTTCTGCAGATCCGTCAATTGCTTTTTCTACAAATGGTACCGCTTATATATGTTTTATTGATCATCAAGAATCACCCGATAGTGGGGGAGTTTTCGTAGCTCGTTCCATAAATGGAGGATTGAATTGGGATACGCCAACTTTGGCCATAGATATGTACGATTCTCCGTCACAAAAGCCAATTGATCGACCTTGGGTGGTTATAGATAATTCTACAATGACTTCAAACGGAACCCTTTATATTACTTCGATGCCACCGTCTTTTATTGCGCCACCAAATAGACCATTTTATAAAGTTTCAACTGACGGAGGATATACTTGGACAACTTTGGCCAATTTGGATGGTCCGGGCTATCTCACGGGTGGTTCCATTCAAGCAGTCATGGCGACACCTGCAACAACCAAGGATGGTAAATTCATAGCGACTTATCCGAGTTATGTGGCCGCTCAGAATTCAATGCCGACATATTATTTGGCAAAATCAGCGGATCAAGGACAAACTATGACCTATTCTACTGTTTATAGTTATCTTCCCGGCACGACTAATTCGAACTTTAAAAAGGGCTATCACTTATTAGCAGACCCAAGTAATACCAATAAAATGATATTCTTATTGCCCTTAGCAAGCAACGGAGATTCAGACATAGAAGCGACACATAGCAATGATGCCGGTCAAACTTGGAGCAATAGAATTCGAGTCAACGATGATGCGCTTGGAAACGGAAAAGCACAAGACATGGTTTGGGGCGATTACAACGAAAATGGTGATTTAATTGTGACTTGGCGTGATCGAAGAAACTCTTCGGCCAACGACTTTTGGGGTGCAGGATACGATTTTTACTACGCGAAAAGTTTAGATAACGGACAATCTTTTGGACAAAATCAGAAGTTGACGAGTCAATTTGTAGCTTTTGATTCATTAATCGCAAATAACGGCAACGACTTCATGAGCTGCGTTTATCGGGGTGATACTTTGTATTCCGTTTGGGGCGATACTCGAAATAATAAAATGAATATTTATTTCACCAAAACGATAATAAGTTCAAACACAACAATTGGCCTTACTTATTTAGACGGCAATGAAACCAGTTGGAAGTTATTTCCCAATCCAGTAGATGAGGAACTTAATATATCAATCGACAGTAAAATGATTGGAAAAAAGTATACTATTTATTCAGTACATGGTCAGTTATTGTTATTCGGAATAATTTCAAACGAAAATGTACGTGTTGATTGCAGTAGTCTTTCGAAAGGTTCTTACATCCTGGAAATAAACGAAACACTCCGCCAATTTTTAGTTGAATGAAAATAAGTAGAAAAGTCTATTTTTTGATTCAGATATTTTCAATGTTAATGATTCCCTTTTTATTTTACTGCATTGTCAATACTGCTGTGAGTAAAAAATATTAATTTGATAATCAATGTGTTTCACCTTATTCAGATATAGATTTTTGTTTTATTCAGAAGGTTCAAATAAGTCTTTTGATTTTCTTTTGTCTACTCTTTGTTGGACTTTTTTTTTCAAAGAAAAAGTTTTCATAAATGCTGATTAAAGTTAACATTAAAAAATATTTTAACCGAGATCAAGTTATATATATCGGATTTTTCGTAATTTACGTTAAATTAAAATTTCTAGCTATGAAAAATTCTATTCTACTATTCGCCATTTCTTTGTTGTCCTCAATTGTTTTTGGAGCCTCAGGAGGTCCTGATTCCTACGGATATACTTGGAAAGATAGTAACGAACCAGGAGGTCCAGCTTATTCTTGGATTGATATTACATCTACTGGAACACAAATTACAGGTTTAGCAGATGATAATTCTGTTGGTATGTTCCCAATGGGAATGAATTTTCATTATTATTGGGGAGATTTTAATGCAGTAAAAATAGGTTCTAACGGTTGGATTGGATTTGATAATATTGGGAATATAGCATCTTGTTTTCCTCTGATTCCAACTTCTGGTGGATCGGGCGATAACTTTATAGCACCATTAATGTCGGATTTAATTTTTGGATCTACTTATCCGGGATCCGCCTACTATAAGCATGATGTCGCAAATAATCGTTTTATTATTAGCTATATTAATGTGGCACATTGGCAGGCTACAGCGCCGGGTTATTTCGGTTCAAGTACTTTTCAAATCATTTTATCGAATGCTGATTCTTCCATTACCTTTCAATATCAATCAACGAATAATGGGGGAGGAATATGTTCGGGAACAACAGCAAATCAAGTCATAGGAATCGAAGGTCCAACTGGTACAATTGGACTTTCTCATTCAACGAATTTGGCAACGCCAAATAATTATGCAATCAAATTTGTTTACCCGCCAACGGTTTTAATTCAAATTCAGGATTTAACCCCACTTTGGACATTAAATTCTGAAAATAAAGCTCAATTTTTCTATACGAACAACTTGGTGAATATACCCGTAAATGTCAAAAATACAGGAAACGCGAATGTGATAACATCCTATACCGTCAATGTAAAAGTCAAAAATTCTGGAGGTACAATCATTTTGAATTCAACACAAACGATAACTGGTGGACTCGCTAGTGGAGACGATACTTTATTGACGTTTAGTTATACCCCCACAACTTTCGGACAGTACGCAATAGAGTCGCTTGTCACAAATACTAATGATATAAATCCAGGAAATAATTTAAAAGTAATTGAAATGGAGGTCTTGCAAGAGAGTAGCGCTAATGCTCGACTGAGTAATGTTAACACTGGTGATGCACCTTCAGGCTCTTGGAGTTTAACCAGTGGTCAGAATGATGGAGCAGGATTACACATTATTCCACCGTCATATCCTTTTATTTTAACTGCATTGAAAGCGAGACTTACTGTAATAGGTGGCACAAGCAATACTGTTCAATTGCGGCTAATGGATGATAGTGGTCCAAACGGATCTCCCGGAACTATTTTATCAACGAATAATATTAATAATGTCATTAATTCCGGTTGGGTGGCGACAACATTAAGTGTACCTGACACCATATATTCCGGAGGTTTTTATATCGTTTGGTTGCAAGATCCTGCAAGTACGAATGTCACGTTAGGTACTTTTAATCAAGCTCCATTATCAAGAAGAAATTATGAATTAGTCGCTGGTGGATGGGCAGAATGGAGAAATAATGATTTTGAAGAAATGATGTTAGAAGCAGTTGGACGTTCGGTTTGTGCTGGGTTCAACATTATCCCGCAAAGTATAAATCATATATCATGTAACGGTTTGACGGACGGAAGTATTAGTATTTCAACAAATGGAGGAAACCCAGGTGCAGGTCCATTTACCTATTCATGGACAAATTATACAGGAATTACGGCAAACGCGACAGGTTTAAGTGCTGGTTTATATCAAGTTACAGTAACGGATGGTTACGGTTGCACAAGTAGTTTGGGACAATATATCATTAATGAACCGCAAGCAATTCAATCGCAGCCAACTTGGTCGGATGTTCTCTGTAATGGCGGAAACTCAGGAACTGCAGCACTAAATCCAATTGGTGGAACTGGAGTGCTGACAGTGAATTGGGGTTCAAATAACCCGGCTTTCTTGTCGGCAGGAAATAAAACTTTCACGATTACTGATGCCAACGGATGTATACATACCGACACAGTGATAATTGGTCAGCCTGCTGCTTTAGTTTTAACTGCCACTCAAATTAATGAGAATTTAGGAAATGACGGTTCAATTGATTTGTCCGTAACAGGAGGGACGCCTCCTTTTTCTTATAGCTGGTCAAATGGTGGTGGAACTGTTCAAGATCCATCTGGATTGACGGCTGGTAACTATACCGTTTCTTTGACCGACTCGAATGGCTGCATAGTAAGTTTGACAATAACGATTCTGAATGTTTTAGGGCTCAAAGATATTCTGGAACAATCCTCGGTTTCTGTATATCCAAATCCAACGAACGGCATATTGACTATAGAAAATCATTACCTGTACGTATCGAATATTTCTATTAAGGATATTTCCGGAAAATTAGTTTATGAGGGAGTTTTGAATGGATTAGAAACAGAAATTAACCTTATTCAAGAAGAGAATGGACTCTATTTCATAATAATTTCAAACGCACAGATGTCGACAACTAGGAAAATTTTAAAGCAATAAGTTACTTAATCATAAGTAGTATATAAATTCATAAGGCGTCGCTGCATTTATAAAGACTTTAATATTTTAGAGCAAGTTAATTTCAATTTAATCTAATTCTGAAGGAAGTGTTAGGATGAATAATCATTTATATTTGTTTCATTAATAGTTCATTTCTTTTTTTTTGTTGCCTCACAACATTTTGTGAAAAGGATTATTTTTTGTTCTATCTTTAATATCAGAGTTTGATATACTCACATTTACAAATCGCAGCTTTTTAATAAATTTGAATTATGGTAACGCGAATTTTACTTTTTCTAGTACTAAATTTTGCCGCATTGGGCATAGGCGGTTTTTTTACGGGTTCGGGTGTATCCTCTTCTTGGTATGCGGAATTGAGTAAAGCACCATGGACTCCACCGGGATGGGTTTTCGGAGTAGCCTGGACGACTATAATGATCTGTTTTTCATTTTACATGGCATTCTTATTGAAGAGCAATGAAAATAAAAATTTAATTATTACGCTTTTCATAACGCAATGGATCCTAAATATTTTATGGAATCCTGTATTCTTTTATTATCACAACGCATTACTAGGATTGATAGTGATTACTGCATTGACGCTAATAGTAGGGACATTTATAGTTAAATTCTGGGGTGCGATGGGTTTGAAGAATATTTTGATTTTTCCGTATTTTATTTGGTTGCTTATCGCAAGCTCACTAAACGCCTTTATTTTATTCAAAAATTAGCCTAAATGTCCGTTTATAATTGACTTCAACTGGGAACTTTGAACCACCCCTGCTTGGCGCCAAACAATTTCCCCGTTTTTAAAGAGAATAAGCGTTGGTACACTTCTAACCTTAAACCTTTCAGCAGCATGTTGATTACGGTCAACGTCAATGGTAATGACCTTGGCTTTTCCACCCATTTTAGATTTTAAATCCTCTAGAATAGGCTTCATTACTTTACAAGGGCCGCACCATTCAGCATAAAAGTCAACCAAAGTTGGAGTAGAGCTTTTAATTATTTCAGAAAATTTTTGTGCCATATTAATTTTTAATTTCTTCGTATTCGATTTATTTTGATTGTTTAATAATTTTTAAAGTTGAAGTTAAGTAATATTTTCAAAAAAACACCCCGACCATCTTGCGACAACCGGGGCGAATGATAAAGGGTGGAAGCCCCTATTTCATTGCTTTAATTTCATTGATTAATTTTTCGTTGCTGGAAACATATCCGAAATCACCATCTTTACTTTCTTTAGCCATTTTCATTGATTTTTCAGCCGCCAAAATTGCTTCTTTCTTTTTTCCTTGTTTCGCTAATATTTTTGCTTGAACATGAATCATCCAAAATGCATCTGGACGCATTTCGATTGCTTTGTTCATCCACATTTCTGCTTTTTCTAATTCTATACCTTTTTCTAAGTAGAACCGAGCCGCACCATAATAACTATTGGCACTTGGACCAGCCATCATATCCGCTATCTGTTTTTCAACTTGCGCATCTGTAGGTGTAGCTATTGGCAGAGAAATCTTTGTGTTTTCCCACATCAAATTTAAAGTAGCTCCTGATGTTTCAAAATCGCTGAAGTCTATTGTGAAGGTTTCATATTTGTCTGTTAATTTGGTTGGTTTCACATCGAAACGCGCCACATCTTGTGTTTTGTCGTATCCAGCTGAACCCCAATTTTCAAGTCCTTTATAGATAATCACTGTCCAAATGTCTTTTCCTGGAATCGTATATAGAGCGTATTGACCCGCTGAAACCGCTTGTCCACCGATTTTAACATCATCTGAAATTTTTATTTTCGTTGAAGAATTTGCACCTGTTCTCCAGATTTCTCCGAAAGGAACTAAATCTCCAAAAATAGTTCTGCCTTTTGCACCTGGACGAGAATAAATAACTTCTACGTCTGTTAAACCAACGGCTTGTTGAAGAGTTGTAGTTGGACTTGGTTGCGGAGTTTTCAATTGAGCATTAGATAATGTACTTATTAATAATGCTGTTGCTAGAAAAAAAGTATTTGTGTTCTTCATAACTTTTTTGATTTGTTTAATGGAAATATCGAGTGTGAATTTAGACTTTTATTCCAAGAAAGGGGGGATTTAACTAAGGTTTTTAACAAAAAATGGATAAAAAGAATCGAGGTGAAATTAAATTCACCTCGACACAAAAGTAGTTATACGAAAGTGTTAATTCGTTTATTTGAAAGCTTCCAATTTCACTTTGTCATTTATTTTGATAGAGGTAACTTTGCCTTCAAGAATCATTGGACCTGCTGATAAAATAGCGGTATATGGCATCATTATTCCTTCGATCTCCCGGTAATCGGAGTAATTTATTTCTGTTGACATAATTTGGTCGCCCTTTTGACTATTTGAAATAGTTCTCATTTTTAAGAAAGTTGTTTTGTCAAAATAATCAATTTTCGTATTTGCGCCATCGTTGTATTCTAATTTATACATTTCTTTTCCATCGATGATTTCCACTCCTTTGATCTCGTATTTCATTCCAGTTTTACTGAAGTTGATTTCAGGAAATAAACCGATAGACTTTGCTTTTGCTGCAATTTCTTCAATGGATAATTCTTGCGTTCCACCTTGCATAGCTGTTGTTGCTCCAGATTTCCCATCAAAATAAGTCTTACTAAAAGTCATTCCCTGAGCTTCCATTTTATTCCCTTCTAAATTTGGAGCAATCCAAACATCCGTCATTTTCAGAGGAAATGGAACCTGAGGAGAAGTCAGTTCGGATTCTTTTGAATACGATTTAATTTCTTTCAATTTTTTCTGTGCCATTTTAATTGATCTTGTTTGCGTAACGGCAAAAATGTAGTTTTCAATTAATTGGTCAGCAGATATATCAGCAGATATTATTTCAGTTACCTCATTTCCGAAAGCATCTAATTTTTCAATTTTTCCGTCTTGGTCAAAGGGCTTTAATTTATCTAAGATAGATTCATTTCCAACAACAACGATGTTCACGTTTTGGGCTGATAAGTACTTTTTAGCTAAAATTAATATATCCTCCTTGTTTACTGATGCTAAAGTTTTTAAGTAGTTTTTATAGTAATCTTTATCCAATTCATACTTTGTAACTTTTAGAGCAAAACGAGCAATTGTTTGCGGACGTTCTAGTGAACGAGCAAAACTACCTGCCATCGATGATTTAATCAATTCCAATTCTTCATCAGTAGCTTTTTCAGTCGTTAATCTATTCATTTCATATAGAATCTGCGTAATAGCACTATCTGTGACCTCATTTCTGAAATTTCCATTTGCAGAAAACACACTCCCATTTTCATCTATATCGAATCCAGAATAGCATCCGTAAGTATAAGCTTTGTCTTCTCGTAAATTCTGCATCAAACGAGATCCAAAACCACTTCCACCAAGTAAGTTGTTTAGGACAGATAATCCTATTTCGTCTTTGCTTCCAGGTTGCATATCTACCGGATAGGTAATACTAATAACCGATTGAACGGCACCTGGTTTGTTAACAAAATAAACTTGAGTGCCTTTTACAGGTTTTGATGTCAAAGAATTGTTGCTATATGCTGGAGTTCCTGACCAAGTCGCAAAATATTTCTCTACGGCAACTTTCGTTTGTTCTAAATTAATATCTCCTACAACAACTAAATAACTTCCTTGTGGCGTAAACACAGTGTGATAGAAGTTTTTAACATCTTCAAGAGTGATGTTTTTTAAACTCTCTTCGGTCATGGATTCAGAATAGGGGTGGTAACTATCAAAGTTCGCTTTCGATTTGGCACTATTAGCCATTTGAGAAGGGTTTGATTTCTGCGCTTTTAAACCTGAATCATATTGTTTTACAAGTCGTTCAAATTCTGAAGTTGGAAAGCTGGCGTTGTTCAATACATCCGTCATGATCGACAATCCCTTGTCGGTGTATTTTGTTAAACACGACAAGAAAATTGAACTTTGATTTGCTGATAAAGAAGCACCAATGTAATCGATTTCGTTATCAAGTTGGTCTTTATCTCTGTTTGTTGTTCCAGACATGAGCATCTCTCCGGCTAGGTTAGAAAGACCAGCTTTGTTTTTTTCTAAAATGGGATCGGCTCCCATAACTAAATCGAAACTTACTTTTGGTATTGAATGGTTTTCACTCAATATAACGGTCATTCCGTTTTTCGTTTTAAAAACTTCCGAATTTTTGATGTTTATAGTTGGCGCTGGTCCTGCAGATGGTCGAATAGATCTATCCAACTGACTCCAAGCTAAAACGGGAATAAAACTGAGTAAAATGAGAATTGAATTTTTCATTTTTATTATTTTTCTTTTGGTAAATAGTAAAGTATAAGTCGAGCGTCTTCTGTCAAATACTTGTTCGCCACACGTTGAATATCCTCTCGGCTTACGTTCATGTATCCGTCAATTAAAGTATTGATTCTATCTGTTGAACTATAGTAAACGAAATTATTAGCTAGATTCTCGGCGATACCAGCAATTGAAGCATTTGAAGAGACAATTTCGTTTTCTTTTTGATTTCTAATTTTATCGAATTCTTCTTGACTTACTAATTCGCTTTTAATCGTATTAATTTGCTTGTTGAATTCGTCTAGTAATACGTTTAAATCAGTACCGTCAGAAGAAATAGCTCCAAAAATTCCGACACCACCAGCTTCCATACCAAATGGAAAGGAAAAAGCGTTTACAGCTAATTCCTTTTTCTCAACTAGAGATTTGTTTAGTCTAGAAGATGTGCCTCCTGAAAGGATTTCATGTAACATTTCTAAAGCGTGAAAGTCAGAATTTGTTTCATTTGGATAATTGTAAGTAATGAATAAACCGGGTAATTGGATATTGTCATAAACCGTATCGACAACTACACTTGTCATTTTACCTTTGTAATTTTCTGGTCTTACAATTTTCGTAGAAATACTTGCTTGTTTTGCAATAAGCGCTCTTGCTTCTTTTGTGCTTGGGTTTTTATAATCCTGTCCAATCAATATAGATTTATCAGCAGAATATACACTTAAGAAATCTTCGTCTGACAGATTTAAATAATCGCGGTGCAGATTTATTGCCTGTCCTGTAGGAATCGAGCCAAAATATTTTTGCACCCATTCTTTTGTTTGAGCGATATCTAAATCTCCAGCAATACTTAGTGTAGCATTTGAAGGCACGTAAAAGGTTTTGTAGAAATTAACGTAATCTTCTTCTTGAGCAGCGTCTAAATCTTCCATACTTCCAATAGGCACCCAATTGTAGGGGTGATTGATGAAAGTTCGTTTGAACGTTTCGGTAATGAAAGATGCGTAAGGTTGGTTGTCGACACGTTGTCTCTTTTCTTCTTTTACAACACTTCTTTGCGTCTCAATTCCTTTGATATTGACTTTTGCGTGCAGCATTCTTTCACTTTCAAGCCACATTCCAAGTTCTAATTGATTGGAAGGCATTATCTCATAATAGTACGTTCTATCATTAGAAGTGTTTGCGTTTAAAGTACCGCCGTTGCTTTCAACAATTTTATCATATTCGCCGCGTTCGATATTCTCAGAGCCTTCGAAAAGTAAATGCTCAAAGAAATGGGCAAAACCAGTTCGACCAACTTTTTCATTTTTTGAACCGACGTGATAGAGAACTGAAACCGCGACAATAGGAGTGGTTTTTTCTTGGTGTAAAATTACGTGGAGACCATTTGCTAGGTCATACTCCACGAAATCAATTTTCTTCTGGGTTATTCCATTCTGAGCGAAAAGAAATAAAGCACCGAAATAAACAAGTTGCTTCATAGTTAAATTAGTTTACGTTTTTCTGCAACAAAATAAGTAAGAATAAACGACATTCAACGTTCATATCCTGAACAAATATTTCCTTTAACAGAACTTAACTTCTAAAACTATCTTCCAAGAATAAGAAAATGGAACAATAATTGGTATTTTGCGGTCATGAAAAAACTTATTTTTTTATTCATCCTTTTTACTTTTCATTCCTTCGCTCAAAAAGCGATACCATTTGTAGATTTTAATAATTTCTTCCGAACCTTCGAAAGTGGTTCTTTTCGCCAACTAGAATTTCAGCGGATTGAAAATTATAAAGCCGGTGATGAAGCAATAGCGTATTATGACAACAGAGGGAATTTGCGAATTTACAATGGAGGTCAACCTAAAGATGTAGCCAATCTAAACGCTGAATATCAAGTTTCAGACCACCTAATCACATGGAAAATAGGAGAGACACTGAATCTTTGGGATGCAGGGAAGCTGCAAACATTAACGTTCCGCTGTGGCGATTATTCCGTCAAGGATAGTATTGTGGTTTACCTTGATAATCGGTATAATACCATAAATGTTTACTGGGAAGACCAAATTATTCCAATTAAACAAAGTACAGGAGATTTGATTTTACCTACTGAAATAGGGGAAAACATACTTGCTTTCAAGGATAACGGAGATTTTTATAAAATTTTTTGGAATGGGAAAACATATGATATTGACGTTTGGGTAGGAACGATAGATTTTTCATGCGGGACAGATATCCTAGCATACAATGATCCAACTACGAGAACGTTTACCGTTTTTGAAAATGGTAAGTTAATTGATGTGGAACAACTTTTTATGAAGAAATACAAAGCTGGTCGAGGTTTTGTCGTTTATGAAGACTTGAATGGAAACTTAATTAAGTATCAAAATGGTGAAAAAACGATACTCACTAATTTTGGCGCATCAAAATGGGAGGTTAAAGATGATGTTGTAATCTGGTTCGAAAACAATTTCTTAAACATGGAGAGCAACGGCAAAAAATGGCGAGTTTGTAATTATATTCCTGAAGATTATCAGTTAAAAAACAATGTTTTGGCATTTAGGAATATTATGAAAGGAGTAGATGTTTCTATCAACGGAAAAACGGAAACTCTAACCAATCAAATGGATGCAGGATACGAAATATTAGGCAGTTCTGTTTTAGTCAAATTATTTAATACAAGCTATAAGGTATTTTGGAATGGCAGAACGTATGAGCCTTAAAAAAACTTTAACATCAAGATTGTTTCCCGTAGAATAGAACTTATATTTGCATCCAACAATTTGAAAAGAAAATAGCCTAGGGCGACAATTAAAAAAAATATAAAAATGAACAATTGGTTTACCGTAAAAGTCAAATACACAAAACAACTAGAGAACGGATCATTTAAAAGAGTTACAGAGCCTTATTTGCTTGCTGCAATGACTTTTACTGACGCCGAAGCAAGAATTTATGAGGAATTGGGACAAATCATTCGAGGCGAATTCAATGTTGTTGGAATAATGCGAACTGAAATCCACGATATTTTCTTGTACGACGATGCAGATGTTTGGTACAAGGTAAAGTTGACATATGATTCGGTTGACGCAGATGCAGAAAAAGCGAAGAAAGTGACGCAAAATTTCTTGGTTTCAGCGCACTCCGTTAAAGAGGCTTACGAGAGAATTAAAGAAAGTTTATCTACACTTTTGGTAGACTTTGTGATTCCAATGATTACAGTATCTCCAATCGTTGAAATTTTCCCTTACCAAGAAGAGATGGACAAAGAATTGAGTCGTCGTCCAGTTGAAGGGGAGGATAACGATCTGCCAAATATTGATTCTAAACCGGGAAAGAAAGCAGTTTTTTCAGCGCCAGGAAGTGATTCAGAAGATGAGGATCTAGAAGAACTTGAAAATGAAATCTCTGATGACTTCGACGAAGATGAAAATTAAAAAATGAGCAAATTCCTAGATGATTTAAAAAATGATCACAGCGATTTTGATAAAGGAAAATTAGATTCGCATTTGGGCGATAAACCTTTTGAGCTTTTTGTGAAATGGTACGCTGAAGCATTTGAAAATGAGCAGGTAGCCAATGCGATGAATGTTTGCACGGTTTCTGAAAACGGTCAGCCAAGCACGCGAATCGTATATTTGAAAGAGCTTTTTGATGAGAAATTTATTTTTTATACCAACTATTTAAGCGAAAAAGCAAAAAATATATCCGATAACAACAAAGTTTGTTTGCATTTTTTCTGGTCGCAAAGCCAACGACAAATCCGAATTGACGGTACGGTTAAAAAAGTAGATTCAAGTATGTCTGACGCCTATTTTGCAAGTAGGCCGCGCGAAAGTCAATTAGGAGCTTGGGCCTCGCATCAAAGTCAATTTTTGGAAAGTCGAGATTTATTAGAACAACGTTTATTGGAATTAGACGCAAAGTATACAAAGGATGTTCCTCGGCCACCACATTGGGGAGGTTATGAAGTAGAAGCTACGAAAGTAGAATTTTGGCAAGGTCGACCTTCCCGTTTACATGATAGAATTGTATACCAATTAGAAGAAAATAATTGGAGTATATTCCGACTAAATCCGTAAGATGGAAGAATGGCAACCGGAGATTTTTAATTTACCAAATGGTATGCGTTTTGTTTATTTGAAAACAGTATCGCCAGTAGCCCATTTAGGTGTTCATGTTCTTGCTGGATCTCGTTTGGAGGATAAAAACGAAGAAGGTTTAGCACACTTTCTTGAACATTGCATTTTTAAAGGAACCAACAAAAGAAAATCTTTTCATGTTTTATCAAGACTTGACTCTGTAGGTGGTGAGTTGAATGCTTACACCTCGAAAGAAGAAATGGTTATCTATGCCTCTTTCGTTAAAAACCATTCGGAGAGAGCTATGGAATTGTTAGCTGATATTGCCTTAAACGCTAATTTCCCTGAAAAAGAAATTGAAAAAGAAAAAGAAATTGTTTTAGATGAAATCAATTCTTACTTAGATAGTCCGGGAGAAAAGATTTTCGATGATTTTGAAAGCTATCTTTTTCAAGGACATGCATTGGGGACGAATATTTTGGGAACACCCGAAACGGTTTCTGCTTTTACAAAAAAGGATCTTCAATATTATTTAGAAAAACATTTTCACGCAGATAATATGGTTGTTTCTTTTGTGGGAAATGTGCCTTCTGAAAAGTTATTAAAGTGGATAAATAAATATTTTTCGAATTGTCCCAAAAGAGAAAAAGAAAAGGTACAACATTTTATTGGTTCATATCACTTTAATAAAATTGAAAAGGAAGCTAATTATCAGGTTCATGCCGTCGCTGGAGGCTATGCTCCTGGCTATGATGATGAGGACAGGAAAGTAATGTTCCTTTTGACAAATATTCTTGGAGGACCGGCGCTTAACTCAAAACTTAATCTCTCGATACGCGAGAAATATGGATATTCTTACAATATTGAATCTTCTTATACTCCTTATGGTGAAATTGGTTTTTGGTCGGTTTATTTAGGAACGGATACAAAGTATTTGAAAAAATCCATGAAGGTTCTCTATAAAGAATTGGCGAATTTGAGAGATAAAGAATTAAGTGCTAAATATTTAAAAATGGCAAAAGACCAATACAGAGGTCACATGGCACTTGCTATGGAAAGCCATTCTGGATTGATGTTGAGTTTAGGTAAAAGTGTACTTCTTTTTAATCAAGTAGATTCAATATTTGAAATGAATGAATCTATCGAAAAAGTCACGGCCGCAGATATTCAAAGAATAGCGAATAAATATTTTACTGCGGATAAAATCTCGGAATTGATCTTTGAGATTGGGGAGTAATTTTTGTCGAACTTCTATAATATTTCGGAGACCCTAGATCTGCAAGTTTGAACAATTGCTTTGGTTGTTTGTTTCCAATAAAAAGAAATTTTTTCGTCGAAATAAATTATTTGGCAAAGAATAAAATTAGCTCTACTTTTAGTCAAAATCTAACTTAAAACTATGATAATGAAAACATTTACTTCAACCTTCTTTTTGTTGTGTTCACTTATTTTGGTTTTTTCCACTTCATCATTTAGCCAGTGTTTAGTCTCTGGCAATACAAATGGAATTGTAGCTGCTCCAACTTCGTTAGGAAATTCGACAACAATTTCGAGTTGCACAAATTTCGGCGAAAATTCAACAATTACAGCTCTTTTAGCTGGAAATTCTTATTCTTTAAACGCCACAAATACTAGTGCTGGATTTATAACCATTTTCGCATCAGGAAGTACATCAAGTATTGCCTCTGGTCCATTGCCTTTTGTTTTCACTCCGGCAACAACTGGAAATTATACCGTCCAATGGAATGATACACTTTGCGGTTCTGATGCGATTTGTCACTTAACAACTATTTCATTGACGTCTATTTCTTTAGCCAATAGTTATTGTACAAGTCAGGCAACATCTACATCTGATGAAGACATTTTAGGCGTCTCTCTATCGAATTTAATCAATACTTCGACTTGTGGAACAACAGGAACAGTCGGTAGTATCTTAAATTGTTATTCGAACTTTACAAATATTTCGCCTGCAATACTGACTTTGGGCAATACATATCCCTTATCTGTAACAGTTGGAACTTGCTCCGGAGCCTACAATTCAGTTGTTAAAGTCTGGATTGATTATAACCAAGATGGGGACTTCAATGATCCTGGCGAGTAAGTATTGGCGTCATCAAGCGCCCAAGTTGGCAATTACACAGTTTCGGCAAATATAGTTGTTCCTTCAGCTGCAACAACAGGCTTGACCAGAATGAGAGTGGTAAATGTAGAAACTTCATATATGTTCCTGTCTTCCGTTACTCCTTGTGGCACATATTTTTGGGGGGAAACTGAAGATTATATGGTTCAAATTGGAGCGCCAAACACCTATTCTTGTGTTAGTGGTACTGTTTTCTGCGACATAGACACAAACGGAATTTATAATGGATCAGATATGTTTCTGGATTCGGTGCCTGTGAGTTTTAATTACAATGGACAAAGTCAATTTATTTCAACCGCTGCAAACGGAACTTATTCTTTTGTATTTCCTCTAGATTCACTCGTGACTTCAGCAACGGTCAGTCTGGATACGGCTTGGTTGGCACAAAATGGAGTTATTGCAAGTCCATTTTCTATTTCAACGACACAATTAGTATGCAATACATCAAGCTCTCAATTGAATTTTCCTGTAAATTGTGATGCTTTAATTATTGCAGGAAATTGTACAAGTCCCTTTTTGGCTGGCAATGTCGTTTCGTCCGTTATTAATGCCTGTCCCGATGTAGATTTTGACTTGACTTTATCAGGCGGTTCGCCGGGAAATGGCATTACGTATCAATGGCAAATATCTCCAGATAGTTTAACTTTCACGAATATTGCCGGAGCAACAAATGATACTTTCCTTGGAATGCAATCAACGGGTATGTATTATAGATGTATCGCAATTTGCACGAATACGTATTTCGATACATCCGGAATTGTTTATGTAGGAATGAATCATTTTACAAATTGTTATTGCACGAGTCAAGCTAATTTTACTGCTGACGAAGATATATTTAATGTGTCATTGGCTAATTTGAATAATTCTTCAAATTGTTCGAGCGCGGGCGCGGCAGGTAGCGTTTTGAACGGCTACTCAGACTATACAGCTATTTCCCCTGTTATATTGGCTCAAGGCGGTGTTTATCCAATGTCTGTTTCTATAGAATCGTGTTCTGCTTCTGTTTTTAGTTCGCTTGTTAAAGTCTGGATTGATTTTAATCAGAATGGTTTGTTCACGAATCCGGGAGAGCTGATATTAGTGTCACCAAATACCGGTGTTGGGGCACATACTGTTTCTGGCAATATTAATGTACCGTCTTCGGCGTTGCAAGGTTTAACGCGCATGAGAGTTGTGAATGTTGAAACGACACTGCTTAGTTTCGTGAATTCTTGTGGCACTTATACTTGGGGAGAAACAGAAGATTATATGGTTCAAATTGGAGCTCCTAATTCCACTTCTTGTCTAAACGGCAATGTGTTTTGTGACATTAATAAAAATGAGGTGTTAGATAGTTTAGATATTCCTTTAAGTTCAGTCCCAGTTATTTTAACCCATAATGGTCAAAATCAAGTTGTGTTGAGCGATAATAATGGTAATTATTCTTTTACTTTTCTCTCCAATAACCTAACTTCAAACGCAACTGTCTCGCTCGACGCTTCTTGGTTAGCTCAAAACGGAATTCAATTTGGACTGTCGACTTACACAACTTCACAATTGGCTTGCAGTTCTTCGAATACACCTATTAATTTTCCTCTAAATTGTGATTCATCAAACATCCAATCCAGTTGTGCTATTGGGTGGGTGTATTGTGATTCAAATGCCAATGGAATTTTAGATAATTATGAAATGGTTTTTGCCAACGCACCTATTCAACTTTCAAATGGAATTACGGTTTATACAGACTCCAATGGGATGTTTAGTTTTTCTGGCGGACAAAATTCAAATGGTGTTTTGGTAGCTTCTCTATCAGCAAATTGGCTAAGTCAAAATTCATATTCCCTAACCAATAATTCGATCACATTCTCAACAAATTGCGATAACATGGAGCCTATTTATTTTGGTATTGAATGCTCAGGAGCTAATTCAACTGATTTATGGTCGGGAATTACTCCTTGGCAAGGTTATCATCAAAATCAAAGCAATGAACTAAAAATGACGTGGGGAAATAATAACGGTTTAGCCCTAAGCGGTTACACTTTGTTATTAACCTATCCCGCTGGTCTAGTGCCAGATTTGAATTCTATCGATAATTCAAATTATGTTCATTCTGGCAATAATATTATTTGGACTTTTGGACCGGGATTCGCAAATAGCAGTAAGTATGATGTAATAGCATTTTTTATTCCATCGGGTTTACCATCTTCTCAGGAACATATTTTTTCAACCAAAATCTCTTCTTTGGGAGGAGCTAATGATTCCGATACATTAAACAATGAGAGTAGATTATGTCTAATCCTAGATAATAATTATGATACCAACGATAAAACTGTCAGTAATTCTAGGATTCTTAAGCCTAATGTGCAAGATGAATTGACCTATGTGATTCGTTTTCAAAATACGGATAGTTCTCTGTACCAAAATATTTATATAATTGATACATTAAGCACGAATTTGGATTGGTCAACCCTAAAGATAATTTATACATCACATAACTTGCAGTTGATAGATCTCGGAAATGGGGTTATGAAATTTAATTTTCCTGGAATTTGGTTGCTAGATAGCACGAGCAATGAATCGGAATCATACGGTGAGGTGGTATTCTCAGTGAAAGAGAATGCGAACAACGGAAATGGAACAACTATATTGAACACAGGATTTATTTACTTTGATTGGAATGCTCCAATCAAAACAAATACTACAATAAATACCAATGCTTTTCTTGGACTGGAGGATATTTCTGTCAATGAAATTGTAGTTTCGCCAAATCCTTTTGATAATAAAATTGCCATTAGTTCAACGAAGCGAATTGACAACATAACGATTGTTGATATTACAGGTAAAATTGTCTTTGAAATAGATAATAAAGGATATAATACAACAATCGAACTGGAAAGTCTCAATCCAGGTTTGTATTTGATACAAGTAAAATCAGGTACTGAAATTTCAACTAAGCGAATAGTGAAAAAATAGTCAAATCTCTTTTTTTTACAATATTGTTAATTTAAAAGGGGGTAAGTTGATAAAAAATCATTTTCTTTTGACTTGACCCCCTAAAAAATGATGTACATTTGTCAAAAATCTTAAAAATTAAGAAAATGGCAACTAAAAGAATGCAGGCGTACCAAGATGTTATGAGTCGAGTTCCACGAAAAATGGCATTTGATGGTAAAATCTCTGAAGTTTTTGGAGAAAATGTTTTTCATACAGAAATCATGCGGGAATACCTTCCAAGTGAAGCTTATAAATCGATGATTGAATCTATTCAAAACGGAACGCGTCTGGATCGCCGCATTGCAGACCAAGTTGCTTCAGCAATGAAAGATTGGTCACTGACAAAAGGTGCCACACATTATACACATTGGTTTCAGCCTCTAACGGGCTCGACTGCCGAAAAGCACGATGCATTTTTTAAGCCTGTAGGTCCAGGAAGAGCCATAGAGCGATTTGATGGTGATTTATTAGTCCAACAAGAACCAGATGCCTCTTCATTCCCGAATGGTGGAATCAGAAATACTTTTGAAGCTCGTGGTTATACCGCATGGGATCCTTCATCACCAGCTTTCGTCATTAGTAAAACACTGTGTATTCCAACTATCTTTATTTCTTATACAGGGGAAGCTTTGGACTATAAAATGCCGTTGCTCAAAGCGCTTCACGCAGTTGATGAAGCTGCAACTGCTGTTTGCCAATATTTCGACAAAAACGTACAAAAGGTCCAGGCAACACTCGGTTGGGAACAAGAGTATTTCTTGATTGATTCTGCATTGTATAATGCGCGTCCCGATATTATGATGACAGGAAGGGCTTTGTTTGGCCACGCGCCAGCAAAAGGTCAACAATTAGATGATCACTATTTTGGGTCAATTCCAGAAAGAGCGACTAATTTCATGCGTGAATTTGAATATGAAGCAATTCGTTTGGGTATTCCTGTAACGACAAGACACAATGAAGTCGCACCTAATCAATTCGAGTGTGCACCGATATTTGAAGAATGTAATTTAGCCAATGACCACAATCTTTTGTTGATGGACATCATGGAAAAAGTTGCAAGAAAGCACGATTTTAGAGTTTTATTACACGAAAAGCCTTTTGCAGGGGTAAATGGTTCTGGAAAACACAATAATTGGGCTTTGGCTACAGATACTGGTGTTAACTTATTGGCGCCAGGAAAAAACCCTAAATCAAACCTACAGTTTTTGACATTTCTAGTCAATACTATAAAAGCTTTACATGATAATGCAGATTTGCTTCGTGCTTGTATTGCTGGAGCGGGGAACGACCACCGTTTGGGCGCAAATGAAGCGCCTCCAGCTATTATCTCGGCATTTATTGGATCTCAATTGACACAAGCTTTAGATAATTTAGAGAAGAATGTGAAAGCTGGGAAAATGACGCCTGAGGAAAAAACAGAATTAAAATTGAATATTGGCAAGATTCCTCAAATCATTTTGGATAATACCGATAGAAATAGAACTTCACCCTTTGCTTTTACGGGAAATAAATTTGAATTCCGTGCTGTCGGCTCCTCGGCAAACTGTGCGTCTGCTATGATTGTTCTCAATACAATTATGGCAAATCAATTGAAGATATTTAAAAAATCAGTTGATGGTCGCATGGATAAAGGTGAAGGGAAGGATGAAGCTATTCTGAAAGAACTTCAGGTTTTGATAACAGATTCTAAGAAGATTCGTTTCGAGGGAAACGGTTATGGAGCCGAGTGGGTAAAAGAAGCCGAAAAAAGAGGCTTGTCCAACTTGAAAGATACACCGAGCGCATTGAAAGTTTGGGGAGATAAAAGAGTTGCAAAATTATTTGATGATATGGGGGTTTTGACGCCTCGCGAATTGCATGCACGTCAAGAAATTGAATATGAAGCGTATGTCTATAAAATTCAAATTGAAGCACGTTTAATGGGTGATTTGGCTTTGAATCATATTTTGCCAGCAGTTGTCGAATATCAAAATAAATTATTAACTAATGTACAAGGAATGTTTGACGTTCTTGGCGAAAAACAAGCAAAAGTGGCCTGTGATGCTCAATTAGACTTGATCATGAGAACATCTTTACACATGAACAAGATGAAAAATGCATGTGATAAAATGTTAGTGGATCGAAAAGATGCTAATAAAATTACAGACATGGAGAAAAAAGCGAGAGTTTATTGCGATAAAGTAAAAGTTCATTTTGATGAAATCCGTTATCATGCCGATAAATTAGAGATATTAGTAGACGATGAGCTTTGGCCATTGCCTAAATTTAGAGAAATGCTTTGGACAAGATAAATTGTCTAATAGATGGGAAAATGAGTTAATGAAAGTTGACTCATTTTTTTATCTCGATAAGTTTGATTTATGGTTCATTTTTTACTTACATTTGTCTTATCTATAATTAATCTAAATAAGAAAATCTTTACTCGGATGAAAGTTGTAATAGCAGACAATAATGATATTGTAATAGTGGGATTACAGAGTATTTTGCACGCCGAAAAAGGAATCGATGTTGTAGGAGAGGCTAGAGGAAACGAACAACTTTTGACGCTTTTAAAACAATTTGAAACGGATGTTTTATTAATCGATTATACCGCCCACGGGTTTGATATAGATATTATACCGAAAGTGTTGAGTAAATATCCATCAATAGAAATCTTAGCCATTACGCCTGAACAATCTGCACATACACTAATTCAAGCTTTAAAAAGTGGTGTTAAGTCTTACATAAAAAAAGATTGTGATGTCGCGGAAATTGTTGATGCTGTTAGAGAAACAGCCAAAGGGACAAAGTTTTTCTGTGGACAAATATTAGAAACTATTCAAAAAGCATCAATTGACGTGAACGATATTGATTTGGATTCATTTAGCTGCTCGCCTGTGCTACTCACTGAACGCGAAAATGAAATCATTATTTGGATAGCGGAAGGATATACCAATGGTCAAATAGCTGAAAAATTATTCATTTCAAATCATACTGTGAACACGCATCGGAAAAATATTATGACGAAATTGGGAGTCAAAAACACCGCTGGAATGGTAATGTATGCAGTAAAAACAAATTTGATAAAACCCAACAAATTTCTTTTTAGCTCTGAAAACTCCTGAAATCGAATTTTCCGTATTTATTAAACGGTAAAGTTATTGCCATATATCGGTTTTAATTATTCCCTCAAAGGGTGAACATGCAAATTAAACGATATACTAACAACGCATTCTTAAAATCTTGAATACGTAAATACAATCTTCTTACTATATTTGTAACTTCTATTTTAACAAGATAAATTCATGGCAACAAAAGCTCCAAAAAAGCCAAGCACATCAACGGTTAAGTCAAAAGCGGATCAAGGAACAAAATTTTCAAAAGAAACCTATCTGAAATGGTACAAAGACATGTTGCTCATTCGTAAATTCGAAGAGAAAACAGGTCAACTGTATATCCAACAAAAATTTGGTGGTTTTTGTCACCTTTATATCGGTCAAGAAGCAATCGTTGCAGGCACGGCAAGTGCTTGTAAAGTCGGAGATAAGCATATGACAGCTTATCGCGATCACGCGCATCCAATTGCGTTAGGAACAGATCCCAGAGTTTTAATGGCGGAATTATACGGCCGCACAACGGGATGTTCTAAAGGAAAAGGTGGTTCTATGCACTTTTTTGATAAAGAAAGAGGATTCATGGGTGGACATGGTATCGTTGGAGCACAAATTGCCATGGGCGCAGGCGTTGGTTTTGCTGAAAAATATGCAGGTACTGATAATGTTGCTGTGGTTTCTATGGGTGATGGTGCTGTTCGTCAAGGTGCTTTACACGAAACGTTCAACATGGCTATGTTGTGGAAACTTCCTGTTGTTTTTATTATTGAGAATAACAATTATGCAATGGGAACTTCAGTAGAAAGAACAACGAACGTTCAAGATTTGTCAAAAATTGGTCTTTCATATGAGATGCCGTCCAAAATCGTAAATGGAATGCGACCGGAATCTGTGCATGAAGCAATCGCTGAAGCAGCGGAGAGAGGTAGAAAAGGTGAAGGTCCAACTTTATTAGATATTAGAACGTACCGCTATAAAGGACATTCTATGTCTGATCCCCAAAAATATAGAACCAAAGACGAGCTTGCTGAATGGATGGAGCAAGACCCAATCGAGCATTGCTCAAAAGTTATCAAAGAAAACAACTGGATGACTTCTAAAGAATTTGATGAGGTTTCTGAATGGGTGAAGAAGGAAGTTGATGAATCAGTTAAATTTGCTGAAGATTCTCCTTATCCAGAGGGAAAAGATTTGTATGATGATATCTACAAAGAACCTGATTACCCTTATATTATTGAATATTAATCGATTAGACAAATAAAAGAATATGGCTGAAATTATATACATGCCGCAATTGAGTGACACCATGACAGAAGGGGTCGTTGCTGATTGGTTGAAAAAAGTTGGAGATACAGTTGCTTCAGGTGAATTGCTTGCTGAAATCGAAACAGATAAAGCAACAATGGAATTTGAATCCTTTTATGATGGTGTTTTACTTTACATCGGAGTGGAAAAAGGACAAGGAGCTCCTGTAAACTCAGTTTTGGCTATTATTGGTGAAAATGGAGATGATGTTCAAGCTATTTTGGCCAACGCCACTCCCGGTGGAGATTCAGCCAAGTCCAAAGAAGAGGCTCCTGAAAAAGAAGATGCTACTAAAGAAGTTGAAACAAAACAAATGGAGCGCGAACCAAGTCCCGAACCTGTCGATAAGATGCCCGTTTCAGCATCCGCGCCTTCGTCCAATGGTTCAAGTGATTCTCGAGTTATGGCGAGCCCTTTGGCGAAGAAATTGGCCGAAGATAAAGGAATTGATATTTCTCAAGTAGCTGGAACAGGTGAAAACGGACGAATTGTAAAGCGTGATGTTGATCATTATGTTCCCTATACGCCCGCAGAGAGACCAGCTTACGCATCTTCGGCAGTTGTAGGCCAAGAAAGTTATACAGACGAGCCTGTTACACAGATGAGAAAAACGATTGCTCGTCGATTGGCAGAAAGTAAATTTACGGCTCCACATTTCTACTTGAATTTAGACATTAGTATGGACAATGCGATAGCGACCAGAAAAGAAATGAATGCCAGCGGTGAAGTTAAAATTTCATTTAATGATATGGTTGTGAAATCCGTTGCAATGGCGCTTCGCAAGAATCCCAATGTGAATAGTTCATGGTTAGGTGATGTTATCCGTCGCAATCAACATATTCACGTTGGAGTAGCCGTAGCTGTGGAAGATGGATTATTAGTTCCTGTAGTTAAATTCGCAGATTCTAAAGGTTTAGCACAAATCGGTGATGAGGTGAAGACATTTGCTCAAAAAGCGAAAGATAAAAAACTACAACCATCTGATTGGGAAGGAAACACATTTACAATTTCAAATTTGGGAATGTTTGGTATTGATTCGTTTACTGCAATCGTTAATCCGCCCGATGCCTGTATTCTTGCTATTGGTGGAATCAAGGAAATTCCGGTAGTTAAAAATGGTCAAGTCGTTCCAGGAAATGTTATGAAAGTTACTTTGTCTTGCGACCACCGTGTGGTAGACGGAGCAACAGGTGCAGCTTTCTTAAATACGTTTAAAGAATACATGGAAAATCCAGTTAAAATGCTTATTTAACTACAATGATATAAAATACTTAAAGTCAGGCTTTTTAGTCTGACTTTTTTTTATTGAAATTATTTTAAGATAGGTTTTTTTTCTCCCGAGTAAAGAAAGATATTTAAAGTATTTTCTTCCGGAGGAATTGGGCAAGAATATCGATGGGAATACGCACAATAGGGATTGTACGCAAGGTTGAAATCAAGAGTTATTTCTGTTTGCGTTTTTTCTAATATAAGATCTAAATATCGACCGCCTCCATAGGACATATCTCCACAAGTTAGGTCGCGAAATGGAACAAAGAAATAGTTTTTGTATCCTTTATTGCCTTTCAATTCCATATTCTGATATACAGTAAGTTGAAAAGGTTTTCCATTTATATTGAACGACAAGCATCCGTATTTTCGATAAATCGGTTTTCGTTCTGTCGATGTTGGCATTTCAAACTTCTTTCCGACTGACTTTCTAAATTGAGCTTGGACAACGTAGTTGGTATCAATAAAAAAATAATTAAGACCTTTAAAATAGGATAAGTCTTCAGCGGTTAGAATGCCTTTTTTCGCATCTAAAAGCTCGGCTTCTTTCACTTTTCTAGCAGAAATAACAGCTATAGAATAGCTACTTTGCGAGATAGACTGAAATGTCCATAAAAATAAAAGGTAAAAAATAAATATTTTCATCTTGACCCAAAAATTGCGCTTCCCACTCGAATCATTGAGCTTCCTTCTTCGATTGCAATTTTGTAATCACCGCTCATTCCCATTGAAATCTCCTTAAAATCACTGTTGTATTCAAAGAAGTGGCTTTTAATTACGTTGAAAAAACCTTCAAGATTTTGGAACTCCTCTCTGATTTGATTTTCATCTTCGGTATTACTCGCCATTCCCATTATGCCCGCTATGGAAACATTTGCCATTTCTATGAAGGTCTTGCTTTCCAAAAGTTCCTTGACTTCCTCGAAAGTCATACCGAATTTGCTCTCTTCTAGTGCAATATGGAATTGCAGTAGGCAGGGGATAACTCTTTCAAATTTAGCGCCTTGTTTGTTGATTTCTTTCAGGAGCTTTAAGCTATCTACCGCGTGGATTAAACTAACAAAAGGGGCGATGTATTTAACTTTATTGGTTTGAAGGTGGCCAATTTGATGCCACGAGATATCCTTTGGTAGTGTTTCAAATTTTTCAACCAGTTCCTGTACTTTATTTTCACCAAAATGACGCTGACCTTCGTTGTAAACAACCAGAATTTCCTCTTTGGATTTGGTTTTAGAAACAGCGACCAAACAAACATCTTTTGGAATATGTCTTTTAATTTCTTGATAAGTAGAACTATTCATTGATTGGGTAAATTGTTAACCCACTGCGCATTTTTGGTTCTATCCAAGTGGATTTTGGTGGCATAATCATTTTGTTATCTGCGACTTTCTTTATTTGATCGATGCGAATGGGGTAGAGTATGAATGCTAAATCGAATTTACCTTTTAACATCTTACGGATTAAATTATTTTCAGGCTCAATACCGGAAATGAAACCGACGTTTCGATCGGTTTTCAAGTCTGATATACCCAGCAGAGGCGTGAGCACAAAGTTGGTAAGTATTTCGGCGTCTAGGCTTCTTACTGGATGATTCGGTTCTATAATTTCCGCTTTGCAAGCAAGGCTGTACCAATTATCTTCGAAAAACATGACTATTTCGTGCTCGTGATAGGGTTTTCTGTAACTTATCAAGGGAAGTATGGTGAAGTTAGAACCAAGTCCTTTTAAGAATGTGTTGCGGTCAAAATTGGTTGTGTTTTTAACCAGTCGGTTGTATTCGTATATTTCGAGTTCTTTTTCATCTATCAAAAAGGAAAGAAAATAGCCATCATTGCTCGTTTGTGTATTATTCGATTTTCTGGCTTGGTGTAAAAGACCTGAGGAGGCAATTCTGTGGTGGCCGTCAGCAATATAACAAGCATCCATTTTTTGAAAGATCTGAACAGTTAAAGCGCATTCTGCTTCATCCATAAGCCACATTTCGTGCTTCACCTCATCTGTAGTAGTGAACTCATATTCAGGTCGTTCATAGCAAATTTGTATGAGAATATTATTTAATTCTTCATCTGTCTTGTGACTGAGTAATACTGGTTCTGCGTTGTAGCCTACAACATTTAGATATTTCGTAAATAGCTCTTCTTTGGAAGTTATGGTTGCTTCGTGTTTTTTGATTTTATCTAAATTGTAATCTTCTATACTTGAAGCAGCTATTACGCCGGTAAAGACATGATTTTTTTTGGATTGCCGATAGACGTATAAAGTTGGTGTTTTATCTCGTTTTAATACATCCTTCCCAATATATTCTGCATATTTGCTTTTCACCAAATTTAGCCGGTTGGTATACTCTGTGTCATTGGACGATCCTCCGAGTAAGTCAAAATTTGGATTAATAATTTGCAGAAAAGTATAAGGATTACTTCTAAGTTTGGCTTTGAGTACACTTTTCTTGTAGCAGTAGAATGGACGCGTTGCTACGAGGTGAACTTTATCACGATATGGACGCAGCGCTCGAAAAGGTTTGATGTTAATCATAAATCTTCAAAATGTTCCAAACTTGTCAATAATTAAATCTGCTAATTCCTCGCCAATTCTATCTTGCGCTTCAATTGTTGCCGCACCGATGTGAGGTGTGCAGGCGATTTTTGGATGATTTAACAACTCTTTTCTTGGGTTTGGTTCATTTTCATAAACATCCAAGCCTGCTGCGGCAACTTTGCCAGAATTAAGTGCAGCGATCAGCGCATCTTCATTTATTACGCCACCGCGCGCTGCATTAACAAGTCTTACTCCTGTTTTCATTAATTTGAATTCTTCCTTAGATAAAACAGCAGTCCCGTCGTTTTGTTTAGGAACATGAAGTGAAATAAAATCCATTTCAGGTAAATATTTATGTAAATCGGTTTGTACTTGAATTTCGGTTGAAAGTGATGCGATACCTTGTATATGCGGCAGTTGTATTGTGATACTTTTTGATTCTATTGAAATAGCTATAACTTTCATGCCGCATCCTAATGCATAAGATGCAAGGCTTTGACCTATTCGGCCGAAACCGATAATGCCTAGAGTTTTGCCTCTTAGTTCGATTCCTTTACCATAGTTTTTTTTCAAAGTAGAAAAGTTCTCACTGTCGATATTTTTGAAACTTTCATGGAAAAATCGAGAAATAGAAAAAAGTTTACCCATTACGAGTTCAGCAACGGATTGCGATGAAGCGGCAGGCGTATTGATAACGGTTAAGCCTTTTTCACGGGCATAGTCAACATCTATATTGTCCATTCCAACTCCTCCGCGTCCAATTAATTTAAGATTTGGACAATTGTCAATGACTTCTTTTCTTACAGTTGTTGCGCTTCTTACAAGAACAATTTCAATGTTTTTTTCATTAACTTCTTTAATTAAGTCAGTCTGTTCAACCTTATCTAAATCAACATAGTACCCTGCTGTTTCTAGTTTTATTATTCCAGATTTAGATATACCGTCGTTTGCTAATATTCTCATGTTAACCTTTTGTTCTTGTGAATTCGTTCATAACATCAACGAGTACTTGTACACTTGTAAGTGGGAGCGCATTGTACATACTTGCACGATATCCACCTACTGATCGGTGACCGGGAAGACCAACTATATTGGCTTCTTTCCAAAGGCTATCAAATTCAGCAGCGAGTGCATCGTTTTCTAGTAAAAAAGTCGCATTCATTTTTGATCGATCTTCTTTTGAAACTATTCCTCTAAACAAAGGATTGGTGTCAATTTCGTTGTATATTAGATTTGATTTTGCATTATTGTCTTTCTCTATTTGCGTTATTCCTCCTTTTTCAATCGTATTTCGCAAATTTAGCATTGAAACATAAATAGAGAATACCGGAGGTGTATTAAGCATAGATTCCTTGTTAACCTGAAGCTTTAAATCTAAGTAAGAAGGTAAAAACTTTGAAGTAGATTTTCCAAGAATATCATCCTTGATAATGTATAGCGTAGCGCCCGCTGGTCCTAAGTTCTTTTGGGCTCCTGCGTATATTAAATCAAAATCACCAATGTTAATTTCTTTAGAGAAAATATCGGACGACATGTCACAAACTAAGGGTACGTTTGTTTGTGGAAATTCTTGAAATTGAGTTCCATAAATGGTATTATTGGAAGTGAAGTGTAAGTAATCAAGTTCGTTTTCGATTTCAAATCCTTTTGGGATATACGTAAATCCCTTATCTTCTGATGATGCAACGGTGCGCGCATCTATACCTACTTTTTTCGCTTCTAGAATTGCTCCAGTAGACCAAGTCCCGGTATTTATATATCCAGCTTTACCTTTTCTCATCATGTTTAATGCTGAAATTGTAAATCCGAGAGATGCTCCTCCTTGAAGAAATACTACACTATAACCTTTTGGCACTTTTAGTGCGCTTTTAACAAGTTCCACGGCTTCATCCATCACACTGACAAAATCTTTGTGCCTATGTGAAACTTCTAATATGGATAATCCATTAAAATCTAATACACCTTCTGCTGCTTGTTTAAAAACATCTTGAGGAAGGATACAAGGACCTGCTCCGAAATTATGTTTCATTTTTAAATTCTTTAGATTAATGCAAAAAAAAGCCATCCATTAAGGATAGCTTTTGAAGAGTATTGTATTTATTTGGCTTCAGTATCTTTTTTCTTAGTTACCACTTTTTTCGCTGGAGCTTTTTTCACTGGAGCTTTTTTGACAGCTACTTTTACTGTCTCATTAGCGCTTTCAGCTTTTTTCACTTTTTTCGGTGCAGCAATTGGAGCAGATGTCGTATTTTTCTTTTTTGGTCTAGAAATACCAAAAGAACCCATACTTCTTTTTCCTTTCGCTGTTTTTTTATCACCTCTTCCCATAATTCTCTATTTATTTATATACACTACACTTAACAATGTACAAATATACTATTCTATTTCCTTTTTTGAACAATACGTCTGCGAATTTCAGCTTCAAGTTTTGAACCGTCACGAATAATTTTTGTGCACCAGTTAATCTTAAGTTTTACTTGCTCTTCAGTGTCTAATAAAAAATCAATTTTTTCAGATTCTAATCTGCTTCGAAGAAACTGAAGAGCTAAGGCTACTGAAATAGAAACATTAAAACTTTCAGTAAAACCATACATAGGAATTCTGACAAAATGATCTGCTAGTTCCTCTACATCGGCAGAAATTCCTTCCCCTTCAGTTCCAAAGACAAGTGCCAAAGGTTTATTTAATGGCAACTCTTTTAGAGAAATCTCCTTTTCATGTGGCGTGGTTGCAACGATGACATAACCCTCGTTTTTAAGTTTTATTAAACAGTCTTGTGTTGGAGTAGTTGAACTGTAATTATTCAAATCAACCCATCGGCCAGCGCCTCGGGCAATATCGCGCTGAACTTTGTACGTATTATTTTTTTCAATTGCATGGAGTTCTTGAATTCCGAAGCAATCACAAGTTCTAAGCACGGCACTCGCATTATGTTCTTGGAAGATGTTTTCCAAGACAACCGTCAGATGTTTGGTTCTCAAGGCGGCTATTTCGTTGAACATTTCAATTTTGTTTTGCGAAACTATTCCATAGAACTCATCTAAGACTAATTTATCTAAATTCATATTTTTGGGTAAAAAAAAAGGGAATCGAAAGATTCCCTTTAGAAAGACGTAAGATATCTTAGTTTACTTTTCCTTGTAAATCAGCTCCCGCTTTGAATTTCACAACGTTTTTTGCTGCGATTTGAATTTCTTTACCAGTTTGGGGATTACGACCTGTTCTCGCTGATCTTTTAGAAATTGAAAAAGAACCAAACCCAACTAATGAGATTCTATCTCCATTTTTCAATGCATTTCCTGTAACTGCTACAAATCCGTCTAATGCTTTTTTTGCATCTGCTTTAGTGATGCCGCCTTCTGATGCCATTGCATCGATAAGTTCTGCTTTGTTCATAAAATTAGTTTTTAAAGTTTCTTGTAATTATTTCAGAGCAAATATAAACGAATATCTATACGTTGTACATATTTAGCAATAAAAAAAGCCGATTTTGTGGAAAAAAGGAGTATTTTGTTTATAACAGGCGCAAATACCCCTGTTTTTACTGATTTTGTCTAGCTTAGGATTAAAGAAAAATCATCAATACTATTTCCAGCGTTAAATTCTTTCCACGTCATCCTTCTCTTTCCCTCTAATTGAAGTTCTTCAATGCGTATGTATTTATCTTTGCACGGAAAAAGAAATCCATCATCTGTAAGTATTTTTGTTGATTGTGCCGAATTGACATTGGTTATACTGCTATTAAAAAGCTTACAAATGAATATTTTATCATTTTTCTCTAATTTACACCAAGCAGCGGGATATGGAGAAAGTCCACGAATGAAATCATGTGTTTCTTTTACTCCTTTTTGCCAATTAACCAAACAGTCGTCTTTAAATATTTTAGGTGCATTTTTTATATCAGTCAATAGACTTGTGTTCTGGGATGTGCCGATGGCGGTATTGGCGTTAATATTATATATCGTCTTTAGCATTGTTTCCTTTCCTTTAGCTGCAAGTACATCGTGTAAAGTCCCAGCCGTCATGTCCGGAGTAATCTGAATTATATCGTAGTCGATAATATTCCCTGTATCAATTTCTTTCTCAATAAAAAAGGTTGTAACTCCGGTTTCTTGTTCCCCATTTATAATTGCCCAATTAATAGGCGCGGCTCCTCTATAATTCGGGAGTAGAGATGCATGAAGATTAATTGTTCCTTTCTGTGGCATGGACCACACGATTTCAGGGAGCATTCTAAAGGCTACTACGACAAATAAATCTGCTTTTAAGCTTTTCAATTCTGAGATGAAACTCTCGTCTTTTAAGTTGGTTGGTTGTAAAACCGTCAAGTTGTTTTCGACACTATATTTTTTTACAGCACTCTGATTAATTTGCCGGCCGCGTCCTGCGGGTTTGTCTGGCGCAGTAATTACGCCAACTATTTCTAATCCATCTTTAAGAATACCATCAAGAATAGTAACTGCAAACTCGGGTGTACCCATGAAAACTATCTTCATAATTTAAAATATTTTATCGTGCCAAACATATTTTTTTAGATACCAATAAGATAGAAGCCCCAGTGCACCGAAATAAACATATTCAACAATCCAAATTTGGAAAATACTAAAATCAAATACTTTTATGAATAAATAAGCTGATACAAGATAAAGTGTTACGCATATCAATTCTATGTACATCGTAATCTTCGTATTTCCGCTTCCGCTTATTGTTTGATAATATACACTAATAAATCCAAAAAGGAAGATCGAAGGTGCAACCATTCGCAGAATTTTAGCGCTTTCTTTAATATAAGTGGGATCGGGGTTTATAAATCCTATTAATGTTTCAGGATAAAAAAGTGCCCCATGGAAAGTAAGGAGTAAGAAAAACATCGTTAGTTGTTGAATTCTTTTTTGAATTATTACAATCTCGTCTTTCCTGTTTCCACCTAGATACTGAGATACGTATGTTTTTGTTGTTGCGGCGAAACCCCAAATAGGCACAAAAGCAAGCATGTAAACAACACGAATATTTTGAGAAACTGTTAATTCGTATTTGCCAATTTGTTCAATTAACGTAAAGAAAACAGTCCAAGTAGATAAAGCCAAGAATCCTTGTAACATCATTGGACTTCCAATTCGAAATAAGTTTTGCATGGATTTGAATTTAAAGCCAAGATTTTTTAATAGACCGTATTCCTGATTATTTTTTGAAAATACGAGTAGCATGACAATACAGAACATTCCAAGTCCGTCAGCAATTGTAGAGGCCCAGGCCGCTCCTTCAAGGCCCATTTCTGGAAAACCCAAATTCCCAAATATGAGACAATAATCGAGCAGAACATTACTCAAAGCTGTCACTAAAGAGGCGAATAGAACTTTGCTAGTTTGTCCGCTAGCAAAAAAATAAGCATTTGAAGAAAGTGTAAAGACTGCAAAAAAGAGAGCATAACTTCTGATTCCGATGAACTTCCCCTGAGCCAATGCAAGATCTTCATGTTTTGAATAACTCAGTAAAGCATCCTTCATGAAAAGCTGTATGCAAAAGAATAAGACTAAGGCTAAAATCAAATTTGTCCAAATTGTTGTGCCGAGAATTGATCCTAATTCATTGAATTTCTTTTGACCAATTCGACGCGCGAATACGATTTGTGAACCATCACCAATGCCCATTAAAGCAACGAAAAGAGTAACGTAAATTAATCCAGCATTTCCAGATGCATCGAATGCTATAGTGCTATATCGACTCAGAAATGATGCATCAGTTATCATCACAATAGATTGGATGAAACTTGCGCCCATAACTGGTAAGGCAATTGATAATATGGTTTTATATCGGTAGTCTAACATCAATAAACTTGAATAACTAATCCTTTCAGATATTCCCCTTCGGGATGAAATGCGCTAATTGGGTGGTCAGCAGGTTGATGCAATTGTTCTAAAATTCTAACTTCTCGATTTGCTTCAATAGCTGCTGCTATTACGGTGTGATTAAATAATTCTTTATCAACGACTTGGGAGCAAGAGAATGTGAAAATAATTCCACCGGATTTTATTTGACGGATAGCATTTGCATTAAGACGTTTATATCCTTGAACGGCTTGGTGTCTCTTGTTTCTATGCTTTGCAAAAGCGGGAGGATCTAAAACAATGATATCGTAGTCGTTTTCTAGTTCCTTCACGAAATTTATAGCATTATCGACGATAGATTTATGGCTTCCTTCAAATTTATTCAGTTTTATGTTTTCCTCCGTTAAATCAATTGCTTTTTGGGAGCTGTCCAATGAATGCACTTCTTTGGCACCTTGAATTAAAGATGAAAGACTAAAACCACCAGAGTAGCAGAAGGTATTTAGAACGGTTTGACCTTTAGAATACTTCCCTAATAAGAGTCTGCTTTCTCTTTGATCAATAAAAAATCCAGTTTTTTGACCATTTATCCAATCGATAGCATAATTAACGCCATTTTCTTTGGCTAGGTGAGGAACGTCACATTTGCCAAATAGATATCTATTGGTTGGGTTGATATGCGCTGGCAAAGTTTCTGTATTTTTCGTGTAAATTGCCTTGACTCTTTTTCCAAACAACTCTTTCAAGGCTTCGGCTATTTGTTCCAAAGCTATATACATTCCTGCACTGTGGCATTGAATAATCAAAACGCCGTTATAATGGTCAATAATTAATCCAGGCAAACCGTCACCTTCACCGTGAACTAATCGACAAATGGAATTGGATTCGGAAAACAACCCTAACTGTTCTCTTAATCTTAAAGCATTTTCTAATTTTTTAAAATAGAAGTCTTTGTCAATTTTGTTTTTTTCATGTGTAAGAACACGCACAGCGATCGTTCCATGTTGAAAGTGACCAATGGCCAGGAAATCACCAGTTGTAGTGCTGAGCGAAACCAATTCACCATCAGTAAAAGATTCAGTATCACTTAATAAAGCTCCAGAAAACACCCAAGGATGTTTTCGTAAAATGGATTTGGTTTTGTCTTTTCGGATGATTAATTCTCTCATGTTTTGTGCGGATTGAGCAGCAAATTTAGGAAATTGATAGGACTTCCGTTGCGTTGATATTTGAATTGGTTAAATTTGCATCAAAACACACAGTATGGCTTTTTTGGTAAATGTTTACATGCACAATGAACTTTATTCTCAGGAATTTGCGGACTCACATCATAATGGTGAGGAATCGGCTGATAACAAGCTTTTTGAGTGGGAGGATGAGATGAATGTTCGCGCTGAAATTGCTGAAGTGGATCTAGAAGAAGACGCTATTTATCCTCTCAAAGGTGAAAAAGGTGATGGTGAAAAATTTGAAATTGATATTCCGAAAATGTTGATTTTTAATTTCATTACCGAAGATAATGAGGTCATTCAAATTGCGACGTCGGAAAGTTTATTGGCAAGTTATGAATTGATTATAAATGATAAGATTCTCACCATTTTCCTTAAAGGTGAGCCATATGCAAATCCATTTCCAGGTTTATATTTAGCATCAAAAGAGTTTCCTAAAGAATTGATTTCGAGTGTTAGAGGTTGAAAATATTGATTTTTCTTACGATAGAGAAATTCTGTACAATATTTCGTTTTCGATGAAAAAAGGTCAGTTTCTAGGCATTGTTGGGAAAAGTGGCGGTGGGAAATCTAGTTTATTAAAAATAATAGGAGGATATCTAACACCAACAGCTGGTGAAGTTCATTTTCAAGGAAAAAAAATGAAACGTCCTGTTGAAATGCTGATTCCCGGTTTTGAGGATATTTCGATTGTTCATCAAGATTTTGGGTTGGATTTATACCACACTGTTTTAGAAAACATTAAACAGAAAATTCTTCATTTACCTGAAAAATTTCAAATTCAATTAATGGATCAAATGCTTGATTTGTTAGATTTGAGAATGGTTTCCCGTCAAAAAGCGATTCAACTTTCAGGCGGTGAGCAGCAACGACTTTCAATTGCTCGTGCGCTCGTAAGTGAAACAGAATTAATCTTATTGGATGAGCCTTTTGTGCACTTGGATGCTCCCATGCGCAGAAACTTATTGAGTTATCTTCAGAAACTAAAAGAAATCCGTTCAACGAGTTTTATTATTGTCACGCACAATGGAGATGAAATATTAGGCCTATGCGATGAAGCTATTTATATGAAAAATGGTAAAATAAAACGAAAAACGACACCCAATAATTTTTATGAAAAACCTAAAAGTATCGAGGAAGCAGAGTTTTTTGGTCCTGTAAATTCTATTTTGTTAAATGGAAAAAGAAAATTATTTCGACCCAATCAATACAACTTGGAAAAGTTGGAAACAAAAGAAAGGTTGGAACTAGCATTTCGTTTTTCGGAAGTAAATGGTCCTTTGGTAAATAATTATTTTCAATCAAAACGTGGAGAGGAGGTTCTATTGTTTAATTTAGAACCCATGAAAGAAGTAAACTGTATCTATGTTTAAGAACGCACGTAAAGTATTAACAACTTTGTTTGTTTTTCAACTACTAAAAAAAACTTTCCAGGAATTTTTTAAAGAAAATAGTTTTTTTCATGGCGCCGCCTTGGCGTATTATGCCATATTTGCTCTCGTACCCTTGCTATACCTTTGTATCAATTATGTTGGGATGATATTTGGTAACAAGTTTATGATTGAAATAATAACCAGTGTACTTCAAAGTTATATTGGTATCAAAGATGTTAGTGGGATATTAAATTTTTTAGATGACGTAGATTTTGAAAAAAGTAGTTTTATTTTGAATAGCATCGGAATTGTTACGCTATTATTGACAAGTGCAGCATTACTTAATTCTCTCAGAGCAAGCATCAATGCATTTTACGATGTAAAACCTGAATACAAGAGTACCAAAAGAATGATTGTCATGGTTTTCATGAGCAAATTAATTTCTATTATTTTCCTTACGGCAATAGGTATTATTATTATTATCTTCTATTTTGCCGAAACGGTATTTATGTCCTTGTCGTCCGAATGGCTGTCTGAATTTCAAACCTTTAAGTGGATGTTTGAATCCTTTCTTCATCATGCCATTTCTATTATTTCTAATATTTTAATTTTTACTTTCATGTTCAAATATTTGCACGACGGAATAATAAAATGGCGCTTGGCTTTTTATGGTGCACTATTTACGAGTGCTCTGCTTTATCTTGGGCAATTAATGATAAACTATTATATTTCTAATTACTTTTTTGGCTCGTCGGCTGGACTTGCTGGGACTATTTTAGTGATATTACTTTGGATGTATTATTCATCCCAAATAATCTTTCTCGGTACCAAATTCACAAAAGTTTTGGGAGATTTACTGGGAGCGCCAATAACAAATCGAAAGTATTAAATATAGAAATTGATTAAAATATAATCTTTTTGTTGTTTATTTAATTGGAATTGATTAATTTTCCATCAGCAAAACGATTAAATTACTTCTCATGTTTATAGGTCAAAACTTAAAGATTCTTAGAAAACGTTTAAATCAGTCTCAAGAAGAAACTGCATCTTCATTAACTTTAACGAGATCCTCCTACAGCGGTTATGAAAATGGAGTAGCGCAGCCGAATGTTGAAAATCTAATAGTATTCAGTGAATATTTTGGACTTTCAATTGACGATTTAGTAAGAAAGGACTTTTCAAAATTAACAGATGAAGAAGTCAAAGAGGAGATTGAAGGTCCCAAGGCAGATACAGCTGGTAGACATTTGCGCGTTTTAACGGCTATGGTCGATTCGAATCAAGAAGAACTTATTGAAATGATTCCTATGCAGGCAAGTGCGGGTTATGCAAATGGTTATGCAGATCCTGAGTATTTGAAGGTATTACCGACATTTCATTTGCCTTTCTTAAGTAAAAATAAAAAGTATCGCTCTTTTCCAATAAAGGGAGATTCCATGCCGCCTGTAGTTGAAGGTTCTTATGTGGTTGCTGAGTTTGTGCAAAATTGGATGACCATACGAAATGGAACACCGTGTATCGTTGTAACAAAGGAAGAAGGAATCGTATTTAAAGTGGTCAATAATCTCTTGACAAATAACGAAAGTTTTCAATTGTGTTCAACTAACACTTTCTACGCGCCTTATGAAGTGAAAGCGAATTCAATATTAGAAATGTGGAAATTTGTAAATTATATTTCTCCAGAATTGCCTGATGTACAGATGGATCAGAGTGTTTTAACACAGTCTGTTCAAGCCTTGCAGAGAGAAGTTCACAGTTTGGCACTTCAATTAAAAAACTAATTTACGTACTCAAAAAGTACAAGCCTTTTTCGTAAATAACCTGCTCATTTAGGAGAAATTCTTGCAAATATATTTTTAATTCGCTTTCTGAATAATTTAATTTTTCATTTAGAATTTTGAAAGAAATTGGCTCTCTTAGTTCGAGCAATAAAGCTTTTCTTTTTAGGGCCGGAGATCTTAAATCATTCTCAATTTTGCAGATATCACAGATTCCACATTTTTCAGCAGGTTGACTAAAATAATGAAGCAAGCCAATATTTCGACAAATAGGTTCATTTAAATATTCAATTACGGCTTTCATTCTTTCTGTTGCAAGTTTTTTCCTTCGGTTATAAACTTCCGGTTTAATGGAAATATAATCATCTGGGAGTCTTTCATGCAAGAAGGTTACGGTTGGCAAAGAACTTTTCCAAGAAACATCCAAAACTCCAAATTTTTCAAGTTGGTTAAGTTGCCTCTCCATTTCTTGACCTGAAATTTCTAATCTTTTTGTAAATTGATTTTCATCGAGCTCGAAAAAAAGTTGAAAAATTCCTGGATAACTTCGAGAGATTAAAGAAATTAATGGAGCGAAACGATTATTTTTTATTTGAAAATTATATAATTCATTATTTCCAATGGCAAATTTAACTTTCGTCGGATGAAAAACAGATATGGAAAACTGGATATCTTCATTCATCTCTAAAATCTTCAAGGAATGGTAAATCTTTTGAGAAGAAATGTCAAATTGGGTGCTAAACTTTTTAATATCAAAATGATGTGTCTCCTCTAAACCTGAACCTATTGCAATTTGAAGATGACTTGCCAAGGCTCGATATACTTTTTTAATTTCTTCGATAGGTGGAAACTGAATGGTCAGTTGTTCTTCTAGTTGCTTGCAATCTCTTAGATTCCAAAATGCCACAGCAACGGCAGGTAATTCATCCCGACCAGCCCGACCGGCTTCTTGATAATAGGCTTCCAAATTATTTGGCATCTCATAATGTAAAACAAAACGAACATCAGGTTTGTCAATCCCCATCCCAAAAGCATTGGTAGCTATAATTACGCTATTTTGGTTCTTCATCCAAGCTTGGAGCATGTTGTTTCGGTCAACTTGATTCATCCCGCCGTGATAGATTCCTATATTTATCCCGTGCCCTTCTAAAACGCGCGCGACTTCCTTTACGCTTTTGCGGGTTTGACAATAAATTATACCTGATTGCTCTTTGTGCATGTAACAACAATCAAGAATGCGCCCTAATTTATCCTCTGTTTGAACGATATTAAACTCCAGATTTGGGCGATGAAATGCACCTTGGAAGAGCTTGACATTTTTTAATTCTAAATATTCTATAATGTCTTTCTGAACTCTTGGGGTTGCTGTCGCAGTTAAAGCAATTATTGGCGCATTAGGATGGATTTGTCTAAGCTCATGTATTTCTAAGTAAGAGGGACGAAAGTCGTGACCCCATTCTGAAATGCAATGTGCCTCATCTACAACAAGTAGGCCTAAGTTCATTTTTTTAAGCCGCTCAATAAATAGGCGCGTTTTTAGTCTTTCAGGAGAAACATATAGAAAGTCAACATTGCCATATATTGCGTTATCGAGTAAAATATCAATTTCGCGGTAAGTCATCCCTGAGAAAATGGCTTGAGCATTGATACCGCGCCTTTGGAGATTTCTTACTTGATCTTGCATTAAGGCTATTAAAGGCGAGATAACCAATGTTAATCCTTCTCGTGCGATTCCTGGAACTTGAAAGCAAATTGATTTCCCTCCTCCAGTTGGGAGTAATGCGAGGGTATCGTGTCCATAAATTGAACTATCAATAATTTCCTCTTGAAGTGGGCGGAATTTATTGTATCCCCAAAAATGCTCTAATATTTCTTGACTTTTCTTCAATATTAACTCTAAATTGCGAATGCTAAAATTAGATAAATATTTTACCATTATCCTCCAAAAAGTTTGAGGAGTTCTGTATTTAAGGTATCTTCGCCACTCAAGTGAAAACTAATGATACAAGAACAATTTGAAATTAAGGTAAATACTACCAAGCCATCTAAAATAGACCAAGTTGATTGGGACAATCTTCCATTTGGGAGAGTGTTTAGTGATCACATGTTGGTTATGAACTATGAAAATGGAGCATGGCAGACCCCTGTTATTGAATCGTTTGATAATTTATCAATGCATCCTGCGACTTCCGTTCTACATTACGGTCAGACCATTTTCGAAGGCTTGAAAGCTAATTTAAACAAGAATAACGAAATTTTAATTTTCCGTCCCGACATGAATGCGGAGCGTTTTATTGAGTCTTGCGAACGAATGTGTATGCCCGTCATTTCTAAAGAAGTTTTTGTTGAGTGTATTCAAAAATTGGTAGAAGTTGACAGAAATTGGATTCCTAACAAAGAAGGATATTCACTTTACATCCGCCCCTTTATAATGGCAACGGATGGATATATCGGAATAAAACCCTCTGACACTTATAAATTCATAATTTTCACTTGTCCAGTTGGAGCCTATTATTCTAAGCCTGTTAATGTAAAAATTGAAGAACATTATACGCGCGCTTCTGAAGGGGGAGTAGGACGAGCTAAGACAGCTGGTAATTACGCAGCAAGTTTGTATCCTGCGAAATTGGCAAATGAACAAGGTTTTGATCAATTACTTTGGACGGATAGTAAAACACATGAATATTTCGAAGAATCTGGCACGATGAACGTTATGTTTATGATAGACAATATTCTAATAACTCCCTCTGAAGAAAATGATACGATATTAAGAGGAATAACGAAAAAATCTTTCATAGAGTTAGCGCGTTCCAAAGGACATGAGGTTATTGAAAGAAAAGTGAGCGTCAAAGAAGTAGTTGAAGCAATTCGCACTAACAGACTGCAAGATGCTTTTGGTATCGGAACTGCTGCAACGATAGCCCACATTGCGAAGATAGGTTACAGAGACGAAATTTTTGAATTGCCATCCTTAGAATCACGTAAAGTGTCAAACGAAATAAAAAATATACTAAACGATATTAAACAAGGCAAGATTGCCGATCCATTTGATTGGTGTTTGAAAGTGAAATAAAAAAAAGCTTCTTCGGAAGCTTTTTTTATGGAAATATCTTTTTTTGACATCTAAATGTAAATCATTTGTGTTATTTAAGTAAATTTCAATCCATGTTTCGAGACTATTATAAAACCTTTCTATTTTTCGTCTTTCTTGGTTTGTATAGCCAAGGATATTCTCAGTTAACACTGAAAGTTAGAGTGCTTGATTTTTCAGGCGACAAGATTATTATAGGTGCGACTGTTTCCATCTCTCAAGAGAAATTACTTTTCATTGGCTCAACTGATTCTTTAGGAGAGATTAACACGAATTTTAAGTTTAAAAATAAAGTAAATCTAAACATTACCCATCCTACATATTATTCCTTTGAGCGCCAGTTTGAAATGACAGATGATACGCTTCTTTTAGTAGTAAGATTGCGAGTGGATAAAATCCAGGAAATAAAAGAAGTCATTGTTAAAGCTCCAGGCGCTGTTGATACTGTTTTTAGAAGCTCTCGATTGCATGTTGAAGATTTTGCAGTTCTACCAAACGGAAACTTGATGCTTCTCACTTATTCAAAGCGTCTTAAAAAAGGGTCAGAGGTTTTATTATATGACGGTCAGAAAATATTACAGTCGTTTGCTGTGCCTGACATTGCAGAAAAATTGGTGCAAGATTACCGAGGAAATGTTCATGTAATTTGTCGAAATAGTGTTTTTACTATTTTAGCAGAAGGAAATACTTTAAAATTGGCTTTACTTGAAAAAGACTATTTCTATCGTTATGTTGCACCAATTCTAGATACGAATGGTTTTCAAATGTACTATTCAGATTTTAACGAGTTATATCCTGAATTTTCATATTGGCAATATGATCAGTTGGATACCGTGTACGAAAAATTTAGAACAATCCGAGATGATTTGATGATGGAACTTTATCTCGCTGAATACAAATGGGTAGATGTCCGAACTAAATTATGGGCTAAAAATTTAGAATATGAAACGGGAATTGATGCTGAAATTTGGGTTGGCGCAAATTATTTTACACAATCCATATTCTACAAAGAATTATATGCTCCATTCTTTAAGGTTGATAATGAACTGATAGTTTTTGATTATTACCGTAATCAGATGTTTATTCATGATGCAAACGGATTGGTTCTGGGTTCTGGAGCTATAGAGCATCATTTAGATAAGAAAAATTCAGGTTGGAAAGCAGAATTGCTGCAAGATCGAAAATTTGGCAATATCTATGCTTGGTATGAAAAGGCTGGGATAAGCTTTCTTGGAAGAATTAATTCTCAAACAGGGGATATACCAAGTAAATACCAGCTAAATTTTAAATACTTGGAAGGAATTCAAGTTCACGATAATTTCGTTTATTACATTTATCGACCTTTCGAAAGTTCTCAGAAAAAATTTCTTTACAAAGAGAAATTACCTGCTGATTTTACCGAAAAGAATCAAAATTCTATTGTCACTGAAACCGGTAAATGATCTGAATAACCATCAAGATATTCGTCGCGAGCAAAAGTTCTGAATGGAATAATATTGTCTTTGTAAGTCGTCAGTAGATATGGGAATTCATTGATTTTTCCTGAGTCTGTTACGATATGTAATCCTGAATTTTGAAGCATTCCAGGCGATACCATAATGTGATCTAAAATATCGTATTCTCCCCGATAACTGTATGATCCACCTAGTTTTCCCGATGATTTGGTAATCATAGGGTCTAATATTTCATCGATTAGTTTTACGGAATTATTCGTTGGATAATCATTCAAATCTCCCATAAATATTATTTTAGCATTGGAGTCTTGTGCTAAAATGTTATCAATAAATTTTTTTGCAGTTGCCGCAGCCAATAAACGGTTAGGCTCTGATTCTTTTTCACCACCACTTCGGCTTGGCCAATGATTGACTAAAACGTAAACAGAAGATTTACCCTGTTTGAATTTCGCCCATAGAATATCGCGTGTAGCTTTCGATTCCTCGTTAACCGTTAAAGTGAATCGAAGAAAACCTTTCTTTTTCATACAAAAGAGTTTCTTATTATACACTAAAGCGACATCAATTCCTCTTGCATCTGCACTCTCAAAATGAACAATTTCGAGATTTTTATCTTGCGCTTTTACAATATCGTTAACTACGCTTTTGTTTTCAATTTCGCAGACACCCATAAAGGCAATATTATCGAATTCATTCATCACTTGAGCGATACGATTTATTTTCTTGAAGTATTTCTCAGTATTCCAATTCTTAGTAGCACTCGGCAAATATTCTTCGTCAGTTACACCTTTAGAATCCACTGTGTCGAAAAGATTCTCGACATTGTAAAATAGTACTGTAGCAGTTTTTTGAGAAAAAGTAAATCCAAAAACTAAAACCAAAATAAATGTAGTTGCGTATTTCATAAAGTAAAAGTAATGAATAGAATAGAAGTCCTCGTTATATAATTATTAATTTTCTTGTCATTGGCCCAAGGCAAAATAAGGCATCGAGAACAGAGACCTTATCAAGGAATTCTATCTGACCAAAATCTACTTGCTTATACTTTAAAGGTGCATAGTGAAAATTGAATTCTCGATAATCCTCGATTAGATTTTCGATATATTTTTTTGAATAGTTGAGATTAATCGGTAATTCCAACCAATTTATAATCTTTATGAGAATGCTGTGATTGAATTCATGTAAGCTAGAAATGTTGGAATTGATTAACTCGAAAACTTCGTTAGCATAATGTTCGAAGTAGGGAGATGAAGCGTAGGCAGCTTCAATTGATCTGCAATGATTTCGCTTCCAATTTTCTGCAAAACTGATTTGAACATCTTTTGTGGCAGTTTTATTCCCAAATGGTCGAATAACTGGAATGCTCAATCGGCTTATACCATTCGACGTCATAAAGTTTACTCTCGTTCTTTCTGTTTGTTTTTTGTAATGTTCGCCCAAGTCAATAATCGGATTTTCGGCCTCACAAAGTGCCTTCAAATAATAGAGTGAAGGAAAGTAGGAAGTTGCAAATACGGCAGTCAACTTTTAATGAATCATTTTAAACAAACGCTCCCAACGTATGCCCATATAAGGACTTTTGGAGAACCAAACAAGTGACGCGCGACCGACAATATGATCTTCAGGAACAAATCCCCAAACACGTGAATCAGCCGAATTGTATCGATTATCGCCCATCATCCAGTAGTAATTCATTTTGAAGGTATAGCTTGTTACTTTTTTACCATCAATAATGAAATCATTTCCTTTTTCTACTAATGTATGTCCTTCATAAGCTGTGATAATACGTCTGTACCAAGCGATTGTCTCTTTGGTTAATTTAATTTTCGCCCCTTTAGCAGGGACAGTAAATTTAGAATAATCACTTACCGTATTGTTGATATACGGGTCTTTCGGAAACATAGTCAAGTTATTCAACATTTGAATTCCGGTCGGTTTACTTTTTGAAGTATCTGAGTATTGAGGAGTAAGATTGACGTCAAATCGAGCTTCAGGAAAATCTCTTTTTAACCTGACTAATTCTGATTTTGTAGCATTCACGATGAAATTTATACCTGTTTGATCAAAAGGATAGTAATCTTGACGCTCTTCTTCTAGACCATATTTTTCTTGCATTCTACCCTTAGATAGTGGTTTGAAGTTATAAGCGTAATACTGCAAATTCTGATTTTCGGCCACAAAAGCAGGTTTGCCTTGAATGTATAAGATAGATTTGATTATTTCGACATTATCACCTGGAATAGCAACACATCGCTTTATATAGTTCTCCCTTTTATCCACTGGTCTTGCAATGGCTCCACCGTGTTCTATCATAACGCCATCATTATCCATGGTGATTTTATCTTCGGCAATTAATCGACGAGCTCTGTTCTTCCAATAATCCATGTCAGAAATGAAAGAATCGGAGAACTTTTCGGTTAAATAATTCGTAGCCAAATTAGCAGCATAGTTGTTCACTGCTTGCATATTTAAATCTTGCCCAGCATTTGCTTTCACGATACTGTCAGAAAAATATTGAGTGACTCCAACTTTTTTATCTTTCAGTTTTTCGTCAACCCATAAACGTTGGGCTTCGCGAATTACAATACCGTGATAATCGTGTCCCATAAGACCATTCGGCATTCTTGGGTCATACACGGCGGTATCGCCTGAAGGATAATTAAAGACAACAACATCATTTCGATTAACATCACTAAATCCGGGCAGACGCGTGTAATTAAATGTTTCAATAGTCGAGTAGGAACGCACATTCACCCATGGAACGGTATTGTGAACCAATGGGAATGAAAGTGGTGTAACTGGAACTTTGGGTCCGTAAGCTAATTTATTCACGAATAAAAAGTCGCCAACTAACAAAGTTTTCTCCATAGATCCAGTAGGGATTTGGAACGGCTCGAAAACATACGTTCTAATTATTCCGGCTGCAACTAAAGCAAAAAGAATACTTTCTACCCATTCCTTTACTTTTGATTTTTTTCCAGCGCGCTCACGTGTAACTGCCTGTGTTCCAAGCGCAATAAGGTGGCCAAAAACGGGAAGTGACATAAATAAAGTCAAATGATCGCCCCATTCACGTTGTGCAGCCTCTTTGCTATTTGCCCAATTTGTTTCAGCTTGGTAGTCTGCGGGGTTTTGAGAGATTTTGAAGAAAATGATATACGGGAAGAAGATGCCTTGTAGTGTGTCTACCAGCGTGAAATAGCCAAAGCGACGAATATAACTAACATTTACGACTGCCAACATCACCAAGTGTACTCCCGGGAAAATCAGTAAAAGTGACCACCATGGTTTTTGACAAGATATTTTGAAAGCAACGTAATAATTGTAAACTGGCACCAAGGCTTCCCAGTTTTTTCTACCGGCAACGGGGAAACTTTTCCACCACAATGCGATGTAGGGATGAACTAAAATGAGTAAATAAAAATATAGTGCGTTCATTTATTAAATGTTTAATACGTTTTTCATTGTGAATATTCCTTGTTTGTCAAGCAACCATTGTGCTGCAAGGATGGAGCCCAAAGCGAAACCTTTTCTGCTGTACGCTTCATGTTTAATTTCAATTCTATCTATTTCAGAAGAGTAATTCACTACATGTGTTCCCGGTACTTCCCCAATTCTTTTGGCAATTATATCAAATTCTGGTATCTTACTAGTAGATAAGTTATCGTTATTCTCTATACAATTCCATTTTGTATATTTAGAGTTGGCCATAATGTCATTAGCTAAACTTATTGCCGTACCGCTAGGAGCATCTAATTTTTGCGTATGGTGAATTTCTTCTATCGAAACCTGATAATCAAAACTGTGCGGAGTCATTAATTCGGCGAGTTTTCTGTTGATTTCGAAAAAGACATTGACGCCGATACTGAAATTGGAAGCATATAAAAGACTGCCATTTAAAGAATTTACTTTCTTTTCAATTGCGGATAAATTATCATACCAACCAGTTGTCCCCACAACCAAGGGAATTTTATTTTTCAAACAAAAATCGATGTGAGGAACAGCCAATTCTGGCTTCGTAAATTCTATTGCGACATCTACGTTTGAAAAATCAGCCTGATGGATAGGGTTATGAGAATCAATTTTACAAACAATTTCGTGCCCTTTTTCAACAGCAAGACTTTCAATCTCTTTGCCCATTTTTCCGTATCCTATCAACGCTATTCTCATCTTGCTTGCAAAAATACTTTTATTGCTGTGAATGTCTATTTTATTAACGAAAATTAAATGAGAGACTCAGTCCTACGTGCGAAGCTTGGTAAGACCAAGGCTTAATATTAAAACTTAAATCTTCTGAAACATCAAAATGCACAAAATGTGCTTCTACAGCAGCATCTGCAATTTGAAAACCATAGATTAGGATTAATCCTAAAATTGAAAAGTCACGAAAATTAGCGCTTTGTGATTCTAATGTTAGAAGTCCTTGAGAATCATATTGAATCCAATTTAGTCTATCTCCATTGTTATCCTCTCGATAGCGGTATTCTTTTCTCAAAGAGATTACATCCGATTGATTGGAAACCAATAGAAATCCCACACTACCAAGAGCGGCATAAATAAGAGGAACTTTCCAATAGGCTTTTTTCCTTCCTTTAGGTTGAGCGAAATGGTTGTAGATCTGTCCAGCACCGGGGATTACAGTTGAAAACAATGTCGCTTTACGCACAGAGTGGCAAGTGTCACATTTTCCAGCCTTCAGGCTATCTTGTTGCGCCATTGCGTTAAAAACAGCAAAAAAGATAATGGTGAAAAAGCCTAAATTATTTTTCATGCTTTTGATAAAAGCGCGATAATTCGATTTAAATCATTTTCTGAATTGAAATTCACTACTAGTTTACCCGTACCATTTGAACCTTTAGAGATTTCAATTTTGGCAGATAATTTATCAGATAAATGTTCTTTAAAAGCATACTGTTTAGTTGAGACTTCAGCTTTTTCAGTTGACTTATTTTCATATTTCTTCGATTCTTTGCTGACACCTGACTTTATTAAGTTCTCTAAGTCGCGGACAGATAGTTGTTCGTCTACAATTTGATGGAAAAGAGCGATTTGTATGTCTTCGTCTCCAGCCGAAACGATTGCTCTCGCGTGTCCCATGGAAATTAAGTTATCGCGAACGCCAGCTTGAACAGGAGCAGGTAATTTCAATAACCGCAAGTGGTTCGTAATACTCGAGCGACTTTTGGATATTTTTTGACTTAATTGATCTTGCGTTAATTCACATTCATCAATAAGTCTTTGATAGGATAGGCCAACTTCAATAGCATTCAAATTTTCTCTTTGAATGTTTTCTACCAATGCCATTTCAAGCATTGCTTGATCGTTTGCAATGCGCACGTAAGCAGGAATCTCAGTTAGACCGGCCATTTGAGATGCGCGGAACCTTCTTTCTCCAGAAATCAATTGGTATTTATCGCGACCTAGTTTTCTTACTGTAAGTGGTTGAATTATACCGTGTATGCGAATAGATTGCTCTAATTCTTGAAGAGATTCTTTCTCAAAATCAGCGCGCGGATTGAAGGGATTAGCTTCAATACTTTCTATTGGAAGACTGGATATAGAACCAACCAAACCAGATACATTAGTTGAACTTGTAATATCAGTACTGGCGCTTTCTAATAAAGCACTTAATCCTTTGCCTAAAGGCGGTCGTTTCTTTGTATTAGAATTCATTTCCTAATTTCATTTTTTTATCTTCATTTCCAATTTTAGTCATATTATTTTTTTGCAAAACTTCTCTTGCAAAGTTTAAATAATTGATTGATCCTTTGCTTGAGGCATCGTGCATAACAATTGTTTCCCCGTAACTGGGAGCTTCACCTAACTTTGTATTTCGGTGAATAACTGTGTCAAAAACTAATTCTTGGAAATGTGTTTTTACTTCATCAACTACTTGATTTGAAAGGCGTAAACGTGTGTCATACATTGTCAACAGAATTCCTTCAATCTCCAAATCTGGGTTGAGTCGACCTTGAACTATTTTAATAGTATTTAATAGTTTTCCCAGCCCTTCTAAGGCAAAGTATTCGCATTGAACTGGAATCATAACTGAATCTGCCGCAACAAGTGAATTCACAGTTATCAAACCGAGAGAAGGTGAGCAATCTATAATAATAAAATCATAATTGTCTTTGATTTTGTCTAGGGCAGCTTTAAGCTTATATTCACGATTTGGGAGATTAATCATTTCCAATTCAGCACCGACCAAATCGATATGAGATGGAAGAATATCCAAATTAGGATTATCCGTTTTGATGATGAATTGATTAGGATGTACATCGTTAATTATGCAATCGTAAATATTTCCAGCACTATTTGAATCCAAACCAACTCCAGACGTAGCATTTGCTTGTGGGTCAGAATCAACAATTAGGGTTTTGTATTCTAAAACACCTAGACATCCACCTAAATTAATAGCGGTAGTAGTTTTACCTACTCCTCCTTTCTGATTTGCTATTGCAATTATTTTACCCATTGATGGTTTTTAATAAGATGTAAAGATACATTATTGATGTCAATTTTATGAGATTACTCGAATAGAGTTTTCAACGAAATATAAAAATAATTTTTCCAGTTCGAAAGTCCATTAAGAATTCAAAACTTTAAACTTCTTCTGCTAACTGTCTTTCGTATATTTCAGCATAAATTCCATTCAAATTCATTAATTCTTGATGATTCCCCACTTCTGCGATTTGATGTCCATTCAAAACTATAATATTGTCGGCGTTTCGAAGTGAAGATATTCTATGTGAAACAATTACACCTGTTTTAGAGACGAATTCATTTTTCAGATTTTTCAATATTATCTCCTCTGTTTCAGTGTCAACTGCTGAAAAGCAGTCATCCATTAAAAGTAATTTTGGATTTCTCAGTAGCGCTCGAGCTATGCTAACTCTTTGCTTTTGCCCTCCAGATAAGTTTACCCCACGCTCACCCAGTAATGTTTTCATACCATCAGGAAATTGTTGAATATTGTGGTAAACGTGCGCTTTTTTTGAAGCATCCACCACTTCTTCATCCGAAACTTCAGGTTCTGTAGATCCAAATTTTATATTGTTTTCTATGGAATCTGAAAATAAAAATACTTCTTGCGGAATTACGGCAGATTGATTTCTGTAAGCATCTAAATTGATTTTTTTTAGATCAATACCATCAATTAATATTTGGCCACTATCCGGATCGAATTGCCGCATAATAAGATTTAAAATAGTAGATTTACCGCTACCAGTGTTTCCAACTATACCCAAAGTTTCTCCAGCTGATATTTCAAAAGATATGTTGTTCAATGCTGTGAGATCAGAATTGGGATAAGTATACGTAACTCCTTTAAATTCAATACGCCCATTAAATTTAAATCGATCTACGTTCGTGTTTACTATTTCTGGTTCAACTTTTAAAAATTCATTTATTCGTTCTTGTGAAGCAGCTGCTCTTTGAATAACTGAAGTTACCCATCCTACAGAGGCAAATGGCCAAGTCAAATTGTTGACAAAAAAGATAAAAGCTAGAATTTGACCTAAAGTAATAGATTTACTGTAAGTCATTATACCGCCTAAATAAATTGATAGAACGGTACTCAATCCAATCAAGAAAATAATAGTCGGCATGAATAATGAATTCACTAAAACCAATTTCATTTGACGTTTTTTGTAATCCTTTGTATTTTCATCAAATTTCTTTTTGGTTTCAGACTCACGAGTGTAGGCTTTTAGGACTCGAATTCCTGAAAATGACTCCTGGACTAATGTTGAAATAAAAGATTGTTGTTTTTGAACTTCTCCGCTCAAGGTATTCATTTTACTTGAAACTTTATAAATTAAGAAGGACATTAGTGGCAAGGGGAATAAAACGAATAATGTCAGATAAAGGTCAATTGCAATCATTTCCCGGATAACCATAGTGAAAAGAACCACCAAGTTGACTGTATACATAACGCCGGGACCGATGTATTGACGAACTTGGGTTACATCTTCAGAAATCCGATTCATTAAATCGCCGGTATTGTTTTTTTTATAGAAATTATAATTCAATTTTTGGTATTGATCGTAGACTTCATTTTTGAGGTCATATTCTATAAATCGGCTGGTGATAATTATAGTTTGTCTTGTCAAGAATAAAAAAAAACCTTTTCCTAAGGAAAGTAACATGTAAATACAACCTATTTTTAAGGATAAAATAAGCGCTTCGTTAAAATTGCCTATTTTATCCGTAACCATTAGATTATCTACTGTGGATTGCACAAATAGAGGCATTTTTACTCCAAAATAATTGGATAGTATGATGAAAAGTACGCCCAAAAGCATTCTCCATTTGTATTTGAAGAAATATTTGTTGAGATAGCTGAGTGACTTCATGCGATTAATTTCCTATTTTTGCGACGCGAAAAGAATTGCTTGTAAAATTAGTGATTCTGGTTGATAAAAACCGTTAAATTAAATCGGAATTATGATCGAAGTTAAAAATATTTCTGACGTCAATTTGGAAGAAAATCCAGTGATTGCTCAAATGGCAGAGTTCAACCATGAACAATTGTTGTTCTGTAATGACAATGTCACAGGTCTCAAAGCGATCATTGCAGTGCACAATACTGTACTGGGCCCCGCTTTAGGCGGAACGCGAATGTGGAGTTATGCAAATGAAATGGATGCATTGAATGATGTTCTGCGCCTTTCCAGAGGTATGACATATAAAAATGCTATTTCAGGTCTCAATTTAGGTGGCGGAAAAGCTGTAATTATAGGCGACTCGCGCACAATGAAATCAGAAGCGTTGTTTCGCCGTTTTGGAAAATTCGTAAATAGCTTAGCTGGTAAATATATTACCGCAGAAGATGTAGGTATAAGTACAATGGATATGAATTGGGTATCTATGGAAACGAGCCACGTTGTTGGTTTGCCGGGTAAAAGTGGCGATCCATCTCCAGTCACTGCTCATGGAGTTTATATGGGAATGAAAGCAGCGGCTAAAATTCAATTTGGATCTGATAACCTTGCGGGTAAAAAAATCGCTGTACAAGGAGTGGGACATGTTGGTGAATATTTAGTGAAATTCTTAGCGAAAGAAAACGCAGATATTTACATAACGGATATGTATGAGCCTACGCTGCACCGTGTGGCAAAAGAATATGGAGCGAAGATTGTTGGTTTAGAAGAAATATATGATATCGACATGGATATATATGCGCCCTGTGCTATGGGTGCAACCGTAAATGACGATACTTTAAGTCGTTTGAAATGTTCAATTATTGCAGGTGCGGCAAATAACCAATTACAAAATGAAAATGTTCATGGAGTTCAACTGATGGAAAAAGGAATTATCTATGCACCTGATTATGCCTTGAATGCCGGAGGAGTAATCAATTGCTACTCTGAAGTGAAAGGTTTAACTTCAAGCTGGGCAATGGCACAAGCAGATGAGATTTATAGTACAATTTTGAATATTGTAAACCGTTCAAAGTCAGAAAATATACCAACATACAAAATTGCCAATATCATGGCAGAAGAACGCATTGCCCAAATCGGTTCTGTGAAATTACCAATGTAAGTTATGCTAAATAGAAGACATCTTCGAATTAAAGTTTTACAAGCCTTATACGCTTATTTTCAGTCGGATGAAGAAAATTATTCCAGAGCAGAAAAAGAAATGATGACGGCATTGGACAAAATTTACGATTTATATCTGTACTTTTTGTTGACGTTTCCGGAATTCAAAACAATTTCGGAAAACCAATTCGAGGAGAGAAAGAAGAAAATTCGTCCGACTGAAGAGGATTTAAATCCAAATTTAAAATATGTTAACAATCGACTGATTACTCAAATTGAAGAATCTTTCGTTATTAACCGGGATGCAAACGAGCAAAAAGTAAATTGGGAGGGAGCCGAGAACCAAGAATTATTGCGCAAGATCATTATTCAAATCAAGGAAAGTGAGACGTATTTTAGTTTTATGTCCAACGAAATCGATAGCTACGAAGATGACCAGTCATTCATGATAGAATTGTTTAAAGAAGAAATTGCGAACTCTGAGATTTTATATAGTCATTTTGAAGAAGAGAATATCAATTGGATAGACGATATTGATTTAGTTTGTTCTATGGTTGTTAAAACTTTGAAAAATTTCACCCCAGAAAGCGCAGAGATTTTATCTTTATACAAGGATAAAGCTGACGAAATATTTTTCGTGAAAGAGTTGTTGCGTAAAACTATAAAAATGAACCAAGAAAACGAGAGTTTAATTGATGAATTGACAAAGAATTGGGAGTTAGATAGAATTGCAAAAATAGACGTTATTCTAATGAAAATGGCCATTACAGAAATACAAGTCTTTTCAAATGTTCCGACGAAAGTTACGCTGAACGAATACATCGAAATTTCCAAATTCTACAGCACTCCAAAAAGTAATTCTTTTATAAATGGTGTTCTTGATAAGGCGATAGTGCGTTTAACAGAAGAAAATAAAATAAACAAGGTAGGTAGAGGTTTAATGAATTAATAAAGTACCATGAAAACAATTTTTTGGATAAATTTATTGGCAATTGCAATGATTATTTCTTCTTGTAATGGGGAGAATACAGTCGAAGTAGGAAATAAAACAACTATGGAAATAGAGCCGGTTTTTGATGCTGGAAAAGTCTTGAAAGGTGAAAAAATTGATGCGCAATTTAAAATAAAAAATACAGGCTCTTATCCGCTTGTCGTTGCAGAAGTGAAAGGCTCTTGCACGTGTACAGTAGCTGATAAACCAAAAGACCCTATAATGCCAGGAGAAAGTTATGTTATTCGTGCTTATGTTGATACGGATCGGACTGGAACGGGTGCAATCAGCAAGTCAATAACGATTGTAGCAAATACTGATCCTTCAATTTCAAGTGTTGTCGTGAAAGGAATAGTAATGAATAAATAATAAAAACAAATAAATAATTAAGTATGTCACAACAAATTATAATGTTGGTTTTAATCTTAGTAGTATTTTACTTCTTTATGATTCGACCACAAATGAAAAAACAAAAAGAGCTTAAGAAATTTCGTGAAAATTTGAAAGCTGGAGATAAAGTGGTTACAATAGGTGGTATACATGGTAAAATATTGGAGATGAATGATGCGACAGTATTGATCAGTTCAGATGGCAGTAAACTGCGTTTGGATAAATCGGCAATTGCACAATCATTTGAAGAAACGGTTTTGACTGCTAAATAAATTGGCAAATGACTTGAAAAAATGAGGGCTATTTAGTCCTCATTTTTTTTTGCCTTTGCTCCAGCTTTTTTCGTTTTTCGTTTAATCTTTTTATACTCTTTGTATTTTGTTTTGTATTGTTTCTGAGCAACTTTAAATTCTTCTTTGTTTAAAGGTTTAATATCCCAGTCAAAGTCTATTCTTTTGGCAATTATATCTTGGATAACAACTTCGGTGATCCAATCTTCTCCATACGGATCGTATTGAATATTTAAGTCTTGATCCCAAATTTTGCCCATGCCTTCATAAATATTTGCATGTAAATTACCTCTATATTTCGCAACAATTTCAGAAACTGTTGTTCCAGTTTCTCTATGAATCAATTTCATTAATAGGATCCCTTCGCTAATATATAAGTCTCGGATATCATATGAAAATTGGTCTTTTAATATCCTATGTGCCTCCTTGCCATATCTTTTACGTCTTCTTTTTTTCTCAATATTGTCAAAATCGGTTTCAAAATCTAGTAAATATGATTTTGCTTGCAGAGCAAGAGGGTAAACTCTCTTTAAATGATTCAATACAATGCTATATTTGGAATCAAAGTTTTTTTCAACTTGTACTTCCCTTATTTCTTGATATAATTCAACGGGAGGAACGGCCTGTGCTATCAACAACTGAATGGTTAAACAAAATGGAAGAAGGGTTAACAGTCGCATTTGTATTATTTGTATTTTTATCCTAATCTACGAAACACTTATTATGCGGACAAAAATACTGCCAAGAATGCGGTTACTCACTTTAAATTTTTTCTTACTTGCACTATTTTGTTCCTGCTCAGAACAATCGCCTTGTAAAGATTGCGAAAAATGTGGTGAAAACTTAGAATATAATTTAATTTCTCAACAGAACTTTACAAGCAGTGATAAGGTCGAAACGAAATTGGACACAATGGTTATAGTCGACGAGGAATTTGTTGAGAACAAAATGAAAATTGAGCAAAAGTTTGGCGAGCAATGGGATTTTTGCCGGTGTGTTTTGGCAAATGATTCTTTAGATAGACTTATAAAAAACAATGCAGAACTGGATGATAATTTCATGGAAGCATTTAATGAGGTAGACCAAAAGTGCAAGGCATTTTTGGTAATGTCACCCAATAAAACTCCAAAGGAACGTAATACTCACGAGAATAAGATTAAAAATTGTCTCAAGGCTACTAAATGATGAATCTAAAAGAAACCATGTTCCAATTCTAAAAGTTAAAAGAATGGGGGGGATTATGTAAAAAGAAAAAATCGATGAGATGTTAATTATTTCGTAGTTTTGTATTGTGAAAAGATTTGTTGTCATATCCTTACTCCTAAGCTTTTTTGTGGTTTTTTCGCCACGATCGCTTTGGCATAACCACAACCAGAACAAATCCGATTCACATTTACAGTTAGCTTCTGAAAACTCAAATCACTTCCACGCTTCTGATTGTTTTGTATGTGATTTTAACCTAAGCCTATTTACGGTTCAAAGTGCTTACACTTTTAGAAAATACAATAATCAGGTTGTCTCAAAACCATCTGTAAAAGAAAGTATTGTCAATTCTGATTTTTATTATTATCAGCCAAAAAGAGGTCCTCCATTTTTGATGTAAAGAGCATTTATTCTGTCAATTTTAGGCAGGTACTAAAATCATACATCAAATTATCATGATATTTAAATTTATTGGATTAATCCTTTTGGGTTGGTCAAATATTGTTTATTCGCAAGTTTGTAATCTGAGAATAAACGGTACAGTTAAAGATCTGCATGATGGCATGCCGGTTGCCAATGCGAAAATTTTCATTAAGGGAACATCCATATCAGTTGAAACAGATACCTCAGGTCATTATACTTTGGGGAACATTTGCCAGGGAAATTACCAAATGATTTGCCTACACCATATTGGTTGTGAGCCTGTTAAAAAAGATGTCTTTTTATTAAAAGATACTACGGTGAACTTTAGTTTAGAGTATCATCTATTGGAACTGGATGAAACATTTGTTGTTCATTATGTCCTAGATAATTCGCCCATATCAGTGGTGAAATTGAGTGAATTGGATAAACTAAATGGAGCAGGCAAGACTCTTGGTGAGCAATTGAAGCGAATTCCTGGAGTGCAAACTTTATCTACAGGGGGAAGTATTTCAAAACCAGTGATACACGGAATGCATAGCAACCGAGTTGTTTTGATGAACAATGGTGTTAGGCAAGAAGGGCAGCAATGGGGAAGTGAGCATGCGCCCGAAATAGATCCATTTTTGTCTGCTGAAATATCAGTAGTTAAAGGAGCTAGTGCTGTAAAGTACGGTCCTGAAGCTATTTCAGGAGTCATTTTATTGGCGCCTGCTCCGTGGAGAAAAAAGACCGGCTGGGCAGGTGAATTGTCAACAGGTTATTTTTCAAATGGCACACAAGGTTATCTTTCTGGTAAAATTGAAAATTCGTCGTCGCGAATCAAAGGATTGTCAATTCGGGGGCACGGCACTTTGAAAAAAAGTGGCAATATTTCGGCTCCCAATTATGTGATGGGTAACACTGGATTGGAAGAATATAACTTTTCTATTGCGAGTAGGTATATTTGGAATAAGAATACTATGGAAGTGTTTTATTCTCAATTTAACACGAGATTAGGTATATTTTCGGGTTCACATATTGGCAATTTGAGTGATTTGCAGGCAGCATTCGAAGCAGATGAACCACTTGTGAAAAGTAGTTTTACCTATGATATTGTTTCACCAAGACAACAAATCAATCACGACCTTTTCAAAGCAAAAGCAGAACGGGCATGGAATAGCAAACAAAATAGTGAACTAACCTATTCGCGGCAAACAAACGATCGATTTGAATTTGATGTAGCCAAAGGTTTCGGAACAATCAAGCCTAAAAATGAGCCGGATTTTAGATTATTACTAACAACGCATTCTATAGATTTTATACATAAATCGAAATGGACAGATAGATTGGAAACGCAAATAGGTTCTCAATTTCAATTCCAAAAAAATGCGCGAGCGGGGCGTTATCTCGTCCCAAATTTTTATAAAAATATGGGCGGTATTTTCGCAGTAGGAAATTATCACATCAATAATTGGGACTTTGAGGCTGGAGCGAGATACGACTATGTTCGGCTAGAAGCTTTTTATTATAAGGGTGATTCTTTGGTAAGTCCAATTAAGAGCTTTGGAAATACAAGTGCTACTTTAGGAATTTCTCGATCATTTGGACATCATTGGCTAACGAAACTTAATATTGGAACGGCATGGCGTCCGCCAAGTATTAGTGAGCTTTATAGTAATGGTTTGCATCATGGGGCTGCTGCTATTGAAGTAGGGAATTCAAACTTACGAAAAGAACAATCCAATTCTATCCAATTTGGAGGTCAGTATAAGTCCAAACGTCTGTCTGCAAATATTGATTTGTATCACATATATTTCAGTAATTACATCTATTTAAAACCAAATGGTGTCGAGTTGACTATAAAAGGTGCTTTTCCGAGTTTTATCTACGAAGCTATAAAAGCGAACTATTCTGGAATAGATTTCAGTATTGAATATCATATTACTGAAAGATTTTCATACGTTGGCAAGTACAACATGGTAAGGGTGTTGAACTTGGTTGATAATTCTTTTTTGATAGGTATTCCCACTGATAGGTTACGCAATGGCTTGATGTTTAATTTGAAAGAAAAAAAGCAAAGTAAATTAAATATTTTATTGAACAGTGATTATGTGTTCAAACAGAACCGATTTGAGGCTAATGCAGATTATGTTGATCCACCTTCAGATTACCTGTTGTTTAACATGGAAATTAATTATGTATTACAAATAAAAGAGAAAACAATACAATTTGCCCTTACGGCAGATAATTTACTAAACAAATCATACCGAGATTACATGAACCGTTTCCGTTATTTCACGGATGAAATGGGGAGAAATATCGGTGTAAAAATTAATTTTAAATTTTAAAAATAGACACAATGAAAAAATTCAATTTAATAATATTCGCAATATTGATAGTGGCAATTAACTTTTCTTGCAAAAAAGATAAACCTGTTCAAGTTGCTAATCCACCCGTTCAAAATGAAGAAGAATTAATTACAACGATGAAATTAACTTTTCTAGACTCCAGTGGAGTAAATCCGAGCATGACATTTATTTTTCAAGACATCGATGGACCTGGTGGAAATTTACCTACTTTATTTGATACAATTCGATTGAATTTAAGTAAAACATATTTTGTGAGTTTAGAATTGTTAAACGAATCTGTATCTCCCGCGGAAAACATTAGCGATGAAGTTCTCGCAGAAGGGGCACAACATTTGTTTTGTTTCGAAACGGCAATAGGAGGGAACTTATTGATTAATCGAACAGATTCAGATGGGACTTATGAAATTGGTTTATCTAGTAAATGGACAACAATGAATGTTTCAAATGGCAGTGTTTTGATAAAGCTCAAGCATCAACCGGGAATAAAGAATGGTTTATGCGATGTCGGAGAAACCGATATAGAGCTCGATTTTAAGGTTGAAATTCAATAAAGAATCAAATCAAAAGTAAGAGCCCAAAACGAGAAATCGTTTTGGGCTCTTTAATTATCTAACAGTTGCGGGGTAGCAACTTAACTTGGTTTCATTAATAATAAATGGCTCTTCTTACTTTGGTTACATATTTAGCCATACGAATTACTTGTTTGGTATATCCAAACTCATTGTCGTACCATGCATAAAGAACCACATTTTTACCATCATTTGATACGATTGTAGCATGAGAATCGAATACAGAACAGCACGTGTTCCCAATAATATCGCTAGATACTAACTCTGGATCAAATGAATAATAGATTTGATTTACCAATTCACCGTCCAATGCTGCACTTTTAATGGTTGCGTTAACATCCTCAATGGACGTATTTTTATTTAATTCTAAACTTAAAATTGCCAAAGAACCATTAGGTGTTGGCACTCGAACAGCATTTGCAGTTAGCTTATCTTGCAACTCTGGAATTACTTTGGTTACGGCTTTCCCGGCTCCTGTTGAAGTAATAACCATGTTAATAGCTGCAGACCGACCTCTTCTTGGTTTGTTATGCATGTTATCCAATAAGTTTTGGTCATTCGTATAGGCATGTACCGTTTCAATATGACCTTTAACAACACCATACTTATCGTTAATGACTTTTAAGATAGGGCAGATTGCATTTGTTGTACAACTTGCCGCAGAGAAAATGTTTTCATTTTCCAAATCCAAATCTCCTTGGTTTATTCCGTAAACAACGTTAGGTATTTCTTTTCCGGGAGCTGTTAATAAGACTTTACTTACACCTTTAGCTTTCAAATGGCGTCCAAGTGCGTCTCTATCAGTAAATACGCCCGTATTGTCAATAACCAAAGCATTGGTTATTCCGTGTGCCGTATAATCTATGTCTTCAGGATTCTTAGCATCGAGCATCAAAACAGGATTGCCGTTCATGATAATAGCTTTTCTTTCCAAATCTACATCTACAGTTCCTTTAAAAGCACCATGAACAGAGTCTGTACTTAATAAAGAAGCTCTTTTGATAATATCTGCATCAGATGCTCCGCGTGTTACAACAGCACGTAAACGCAATTGTTGTCCTTTGCCTGCTTGTTTAATTAATTCACGTGCTGCCAAACGACCAATTCGACCAAAACCATACAAAACCACATCTCTTGGAGCGGCAGCTTCAGCGTTTGATATTTCAAAGCCAGATAATTTATTTTCCAAAAACTCTCTTTTAGAACCAAAGCTTTCTTTTTCAGTTAACCATTCATTGGCAAGTTTGCCTAAGTCTAATTTCGACGGGCGCAAATCCATTTGAAGTAATTCTTCAGCTAATTCAGAAGTAGTGAATACATCGATAGGCTTGTTCACTACATTTCTTGAATATTTGTGCAAATTCAAGATCTCTGAAATAGTTGTATCCAAAAGATGGTTCCTGAACAGAACCAATTCTATTCCTTTATCGTACAACAATTGTCCTACTTTGCTTGCTAGTTTAACAGCAGCCCTTTCTCTCTCCACATGTGAGTTGAGTTCTTTTTCATAGCTTACAGCTGATTCCATTTTATATATAGATATTTGGTAAATAACCAATTTTAAACGAAATAAGGCTAATTACCAGAAATAATTAGCCTTATTTTTTTATCCGAGATAAGCTTTTAACAGCTTGTTTCTCGACGTATGTCTCAAACGACGAATCGCTTTTTCTTTGATTTGTCGAACACGTTCCCTCGTCAAATTAAATTTAGATCCAATTTCTTCAAGTGTTAATCCGTGATTCATTCCAATTCCGAAGAACAAACGGATAATTTCTCTTTCTTTATCAGTCAATGTGCTTAATGAACGTTCGATTTCTTTTTGCAATGATTCTGCCATTAGGACGTGATCAGCTTTCGGAGAATCTGCATTGGCCATTACATCCATCAATGTTCCTCCATCTTCCGCTGTGGAAAGTGGGGCATCCATTGATACGTGACGACCTGAAACGTTCAAACTTTCTTTAATTTTATCTTCCGGAACTTCTAAAGCCTCAGCCAATTCCTCAGCAGATGGCGGACGCTCGTATTCCTGCTCCAAACGAGAGAATGCTTTGTTAATTTTATTCAAAGAACCAACTTGGTTCAAGGGTAACCGAACAATACGAGCTTGCTCAGCTAAAGCTTGTAATATAGATTGACGAATCCACCATACAGCATAGGATATGAATTTAAATCCACGTGTTTCGTCAAATTTTTGTGCTGCTTTTATCAAACCAAGGTTTCCTTCGTTGATTAAGTCAGGAAGTGTCAGCCCTTGGTTCTGGTATTGTTTTGCAACTGAAACAACAAATCTTAAATTCGCCCGAGTTAACTTTTCTAAAGCCAATTGATCACCTTGCTTTATTTTACGAGCCAATTCAACTTCTTGTTCAGCCGTGATTAATTCTTCACGCCCGATATCTTGTAAGTATTTATCTAAGGATTGGCTTTCGCGGTTGGTTATCGATTTGGTTATTTTTAGTTGTCTCATGTACTTATTTCGATTTATGTTAAAGGGTGTGCGCGTTTTTTCAATCTTATCTGAAACGGTTGCAAAGGTACGACCAAAAAAAGATTATTTCCAAAAGTAAATGTGTTTTTTGTTAAACATTTTTGAGCAACAAATATCATGCCCAGTTTAAAGTCCAAACCCTCTATAATCTTTCTTGCCGCTTGGGCTTAGGAATTCAATAAGTATTCCTTTACTAACGCTATTTAATTTTTCTATTAATTGGTCAATACTTTCAATGGGCTCATTGTTCACTTTTGTTATCACACAACCTTCTTGCAGTCCAATTGACATTAATTTTCCAGCATTTAGGGATTTGATTTTAACCCCGGTTGGAATATTCAGTTCTTTTTTCTCTTTTGTTGTTAATTCAATAAACATAGCGCCGAGTGCACTCGTTTTTAATATTTCTTTTTTTGAAATCAACTTTGTATCTCCATCCGCATTTCTCAAAATTAGTTCTTCGATCGCTTCTGAGCCATCTTTTTTTCGAATGGTTATATTTACTTTATCACCAGGGCGCCTTTTTCCAATTTCTTCTTGCAAGCTTGCCGCCGAGTTTACTTCTTTATTTCCTATTTTTAAGATTACTTGACCGCTCTCCAAGCCCGCTTTATCAGCACTAGCTCCTTCAATTATCTTGGCAATAAAAACACCTTTTAAATTAGGTAATTTATTTATTTCTTTGATTTCTTGGTTAATATCTACAATTTGAACACCCAGAAAACCACGTTGAACAATTCCGTAATCAATTAAATCGTTCATCACTTTTCTAACTAAATTCACAGGGACAGCGAAACTATAACCACTGTAAGAACCAGTTTGAGATGCAATAGCAGTGTTGATACCAACTAATTGGCCTTTTGTGTTCACCAATGCGCCTCCGCTGTTTCCGGGATTTACAGCAGCATCTGTTTGAATAAAAGACTCAATTGGAATTACATTAGCTCTCAATTTGTCGGCAAGTAAGTTGATGTTCCTTGCTTTTGCAGAAACGATACCAGCAGTAACTGTTGAAGTCAAATTAAATGGATTTCCCACTGCGAGCACCCATTCTCCAACTTGAACATTATCACTATTTCCCATAGGCATAGCACTTAATCCTTTAGCTTCTATTTTCAAAACAGCGATGTCTGTCGAAGGATCTGTTCCAATAACTTTTGCGGTGTATTTTGAATTATCATTCAATGTAACCTCAATTTCGCTCGCATCTTGAATAACGTGGTTGTTCGTCACTATGTAACCGTCACCGGCAATAATAACACCTGAGCCAGAGCCTTGACCAAATTGTTTAAATTCTTTACCGCCAGCTCCTGGACCGTAAAAAAACTCAGAAAAGATATCCCGTTGGAAGGAAGTTTGAACAACTTTTGTCGTAACGTGAACGACAGAATTTAAGGAACTCTCGGAAGCCGTGACAAAATTATTTGCTTCAAGCGGAGTTTCACCTGATAAATTAACTTGTCGTGTATATCCGTTTCTGTTGTCATCGATAACTTGGTCGGAATATGCTTGCGATTGATTGTTCGCAAAAGTTAAATACACTACAAGTGGTAAAATTCCGCCAATCAACCCTAGACCTATAATTTTTATATTACCTGATATTTTCATTTTAAATATTTTGATTTCCCATACATACCCCAATAATAACGCCAATAATAATAAGCTGTTGCATTGGCCGCTGTTAAAGATTGTTAAGCAGTTTGGTGCTACATCACCTATAAAACCTACTTTTACACCCATAATATAGAAAGTATGCAAATCGATTTTTTCAAATATCAAGGTGCTGGAAATGATTTTATTGTTCTTGACAACTTTTCAGGTAGATATGATAAACTGACAGTTTTTCAGTTTGCTAAATTATGTGACAGGCGATATGGAATTGGTGGCGATGGTTTGATAAAGATCAACAGCGATAAAAATGTAGATTTTGGAATTGACTATTACAATGCTGATGGTACGCAGAGTTTTTGTGGAAATGGCGCAAGATGTTCAGTTCGTTTTGTCAATGAATTTATTTTCAAACGTGATTCTTATATATTCAATGCAATTGATGGCATTCACGATGCACAATTGGAAGGTGGTGATATAAGCTTGGAAATGAAGGACGTTGAGCACATAGAATCAGGTGAGGATGATACTTATATTTTGCAAACTGGTTCACCACATTTTATAAAATTTGAAAAGAACATTAAAACTGCGGATATGATAGCTTTTGGCAAATCTATTCGTTACAATGACGCTTACAAAGAAAATGGGATAAACGTTAATTTGGTAGAACAAATTAGTGAGAATATCTTAAACATAAGAACCTATGAGCGGGGCGTCGAGGACGAAACGTTGTCATGTGGAACAGGAATTACAGCAGCGGCAATAGCTTATGCAGTTAAAAATGATATTTTTGGGGATATTCATATTTTTATTGAAGCAAAAGGGGGTGATTTGGAAGTGAAGTTTTTTACTGAGGATGCAAAGTCATTTAATAAGATTCGTCTTATTGGCCCAGCTGAATATGTTTTCAAAGGAGAAATTCATGTTTGAGTTAGCGAAAGTTAATAGCCTTGAATTAGGTTCATCTGAAATTCTACAGAAAGGTATTTTTTTATGGATATGGCAACCTGAAAAAACGCCTCCACACATTGGGATTTCAACGGATGGAGTGTATTTTAGTTTACAGTTCGAAAAAATGCAATTTGAATTATCTGTCCAAAATCTATTTGAAATTATCGAGCGAAAACAGACAAGTATAATGTGGCTTAAAATACAAGTTGAAAATCAAAATATCAGAGATATATTTTTAAATTATGTTAGTTGCTCTCTAAATAATTGTTCTTGTATACAGCCTATTCTAGATGTGTTTTCAATACGTAAAAAAGATGCAATTCTGCCCGACTTACTCGAATCTCTCGAATCAAAAGGAATAGTAGGCAAACTTTTTCATAGCTACTTGCCTAAAAAATTTACCCAGATTAATTCTTATACAAGAGAAGATGTAATGGAACATTTATTGAATTTGCAGACGTGATTAAAAAGGGCAAAATAGTGCTGCGTAAAGCCAGAATTATAGACTTTCCAAAAATTTATGAATGGGAGAATAATCCTGATAATTGGATAGTTTCTGAAACAGAAAAGCAATATACTTTTAATGAAATAAGCATGTTGTGTGAATCGGCTGAAGATATTTTTGAAACTAGTCAGCTCAGGTTAATCATTGAAACCAATGACACGAACGAAAGTATAGGAACATTGGATTTTTTTCAAGCAGATTTTGATCAGAAATCTGCTCATATAGGCATACTAATTGCATCCGACAAACACAGACGAAAAGGATATGCGCAAGAGGCAATTCAACTCGCTAGTGAATTTTGTGCTCAAGTACTTTATCTTGATAAAATATATTGCACGATACATTCCTTTAATTTTGCGAGTCTCGAATTGTTTAAAAAATGTGGTTTTCAAAATATTGAAGAAGGAAAAGAGAATTCTATATTTGATCCGAATTCAAATGATGTTATCAAAATGATATTATGGCTAAAAAAATAATTATTGCACTACTTCTTGTGGGTCTTGCAGGTGGAATTCTTTTCAAAGAAAAGCTGATTATACTTTGGTATTCCGCTTCAACAACGTCAAATAAAGAAATGAAAAGTTTTTTTATTTCTGAGCATATGAGCTTGTTGGAATTGTCAGCAAAACTTAAAAAAGATGGTTTTGTAAAAGCCTCAGGTGCGATAATTGCACTGGGAAAATATAAGAAGTTGAACAAGGAGAATATTGCTTTGGGCAAATACAACATTGCAGCTAAAACGAGTCTTAGGGTTTTATTAAATGGTTTTTATTTGAATGCATTGGGAAATGGAAACGCTGAAGTAGAGGTGGATGTGGTTGTGCCAAACGTTCGTTTTCTTGTAGATTTAGGAGGCAAATTGGCAGCCAAAATCTTGGTTGACAGCAACGAGTTCGTGAGTAGGATATATAGCCCGGAAACCTTGAGCAAATATGGCTTTACAAGAGAACAATTACCAGCGATGTTTCTCCCGAATACCTACAAAATGTATTATGATACTGACGCCAATTCATTTTTGGAGAGAATGGCAAAGGAGTATAAAAACTATTGGACGCCGGTAAGATTGGAAGCATTGAAAGCTGTTGGATTAAAATCACCTTCGGAAGCTGTAACTCTTGCCAGTATCGTTTATAGCGAGCAATCAAAGCAACAAGCAGAATGGCCGATAATCGCTGGCTTGTATTTGAATAGAATTAATCAAGGCATTCCTTTGCAATCTGATCCAACATTTAAGTTTTGTTGGGGAAAAAAGTTAGACAAGGTTCAAAGACTCTTGAATGAACATAGAAATATAAAATGTGATTATAATACGTATCAAATTAAAGGATTGCCACCAGGACCAATTTGCATCCCACCAATAGGAGTTGTTTCGGCTGTTTTAAACCCAACCAAGCACGATTATATTTTTATGGTGGCTGCACCTTCATATTCTGGGAATCATTTATTTTCAAAAAACTATTCTGAACACAATGCTAACGCTAAAATCTTTCAAAGATGGTTGGCTGGTGAATTGATAAAAAACAACTAATTTAAGCTGATGAAAAGAAGGACCATTTTTAAATTTGGAGTTATTGGCGGATTTTTGGGATTGACCCAGCCAGCAAGAGCAGCAGAGTTTTTGGTTAATTCATCAAAGAGAAAAATCAAAGGGCCAATTGTTATCTCAACTTGGTCGCATGGGTTAGAGGCAAATAAAGGAGCTTGGGAAGTTCTGTCTAACGGAGGAAACGCATTAGATGCAGTAGAAAAAGCTGCCCGTGTTACAGAATCTGACAGAACCAATAGAAGTGTTGGTATTTCGGGTCGGCCAGATAGAGATGGACATGTTACTTTGGATGCTTGTATTATGAATCACGAATCTAAATGCGGGGCAGTTGGTTTTGTAGAGGGATATGAACATCCTATTTCAATTGCTCGTTCTGTAATGGAAAATACACAACACGTAATGTTGGTTGGTGAAGGCGCTGAAGACTATGCAATGTGGGCTGGATTTAAAAAAATAAAATCACCGATAAAGGAAGTTGAAAAAGAGTACAAAGAATGGCAAAAGGAAAATAAGGACTTATTTAAAAAACCAGTAATTAACCACGAAAATCACGATACAATCGGAATTATAGCAATGGATGAAAATGGTAATTTGTCTGGTTCATGCACGACAAGTGGTTGGGCGTATAAATTGCATGGCAGACTTGGTGATTCACCGATAATTGGTGCAGGTTTATTTGTCGACAACGAAGTTGGAGCTGCTGTAGCTACAGGTCTTGGAGAGGCTATAATACGTATTGCAGGAAGTCATACTGTTGTGGAATTGATGCGGCAGGGAATGTCTCCAGAAAATGCTTGCAAAGCTGCTGTTGAACGAATAATAGCAAAACATGATGATTTAACGGGATTACAATGTGGATTCTTAGCTTTAAATAAAGACGGCGAATACGGTGGATACTCTGTTTACAACGGTTTCAATTTTGCAATGAGAACAAATGAATTTGAAGGAATGAAAGACGCACCTTTCAATAGATCGTGGTAATATGACAAGAAAAGCGCTTATAATATTAATTGGAATGGGAATTTCCCACCAGAGTTATTCACAAACTATGGAACTGAATTGGCAAGTCTTAAATCCATTAAACAATGCGTGGTTAGACTTCGGAAGCAAAGGAAGTGTTCAAGAATCTTTTTTGAACGCCCGAGAATTGCCTGACCCTTTCATTGGAAAGAACGAAGAATTATATCAATGGATGGAAAACCACCAATGGCAATTGATATCTCGATTTGAATTAACAAATGAAACGTTCAATCGAGAATTTTTGGAACTGAATTTTTTTAATGTTGATACGTACGCAGATATTTTTTTAAATGACTCTTTAATTGGAAAAACAAATAATGCATTTCGGCCATATTTATACGACATTAAACCTTTTGTAAAACTTGGTGTAAATCAAATTAAAGTGATTTTCACATCCCCAGTAGACTACCATAAGGAAAATTATAAAAATGCAAAAACGAAGTTGCCAGCACCTAACGATGTTAACAAAATCGCAATAGCGCCTTATTCTCGAAAACCTCAATATCAATTTGGTTGGGATTGGTCCTTGCGAATGAACACGATGGGCTTTTGGAAACCTGTTGAGATTAATGCATTCGATGGCAATAAAATAACTTTCAAAAACATACAAATAACTTCTATAGAATCGAATAAAGCAGAAGTTCTATTTCAAATTCACACCAAAAAAGAATTAACGGAAGATCTAATTTGGCAAAGTAAGCAATTCGGAGATTTTAAAATAAATGCTGGTGAACACAGTTTTCACAGGAAAGTCATCATTGAAAAACCTGAATTATGGTGGCCAAAAGGTCAAGGTAAACAGCATTTATACGCTGATCTGTGGGTTTTAAAGAATAAATTGGGAGAAACAATTGATCAGGTGTCAGTTCGATTTGGCGTTAGAAAATCCACATTAGTTCAGGAAAAAGATGAAATTGGGACGAGTTATGAAATTCATGTAAATGACAGAGCCATATTTTGCAAAGGGGGCGATTACATCCCGCAAGATATTTTTCCAGCACGAGTAACCAGAAATCAGATTCGAAAAATGGTTGAAGACATGGAGAAAGCTAACTTTAACATGGTTAGAGTTTGGGGAGGAGGTTACTATCCAGATGACTATTTCTTCGAACTGTGCGATGAAAAAGGAATTATGGTTTGGCAAGACTTTATGTTTGCTTGTGCAATGTATCCCGGAGATGATGAATTTTTAGCCAATTTAAAAGAAGAATTTGATTATCAAATACCACGAATTTCAAGTCATCCATCAGTTGTTTTATTTAATGGTAACAACGAAGTCGATGTAGCTTGGAAAAATTGGGGTTTTCAGGCGCGCTATTTAATTTTTGGCAGTGAAGCAGATAAAATAGAACAAGACTATAAACGACTTTTTCAAGGTTTTTTACCAGAAAGAGTAAGCCACTGGAGCACCGTTCCTTATATACATACTTCGCCGCTAAGCAATTGGGGTAAGGCAGAATATTACGACAGCGGATCGCAACATTATTGGGGTGTTTGGCATGGAAAAGATCCAATTGAAGATTTTGGAAAAAAGAGCGGTAGATTCAATGCGGAATATGGCTTCCAGTCTTTCCCCCAAATGTCAACAATAAAAACATTTGCGACCGAAAGTGACTTGGATCTAGAATCAGATGTGATGAAGCATCATCAGAAAAGTTATGTTGGAAATGGAATGATGCTAAAACATGCGAAAATCTTGTTTGGTCAGCTAAAGACATTTGAACAATTTGTGTTTTATTCGCAATTAACCCAAGCCAAAGCGGTGGGAATAGCAATTTCTTCTCATCGTATCCAAGCCCCAAGATGCATGGGGACGCTATATTGGCAAGTGAACGATTGTTGGCCGGCGCCTTCTTGGTCGAGTATTGATTATTTCGGAAATTGGAAACCTTTGCACTACCAAGTTCAGAAAGATTATGAAGATATTACCATTGTAGAAAAAATTGAAGAACTCGACAAAGAAGATTATTATTTAGTAAATGGTTCCGGATATTCGCAAGAATTAAAGATTACTTGGACTATTTATTCTTTAGATGGAAAGTTGCTGAAAGCAGACAGCTGTATTGAAGAGTCCTACACGAATAAGTCAATTCAATTGGCGCAATATTTAAGTGAAGAGAAATGGAGAAAAGAAAATTATGTGATAAATTTTCAAATTCGGGAAAAGGAAAAGCTATGGACCGATAGAACTTTCTTGCATTTGCCAAAGAAGAAAAAAAGAGAAGATAACCGTAAATTTGAGGCCAGTATATCATATGATTCAATCAATAAGAAAGGAACATTGACAATAGAAAATCACTATTTTATAAATTCGCTATGGATAACCAGTGCGAACAATGAGGTGTTCTTTAAACAAAATTTACTACACCTATTGCCAGGAAAACATACGATAGATTTTGTATCAGAAAAATTGGTTTTAATCGAACATTTGAATTTTGAACATCTTTAGAAATCAACATTGTTGATATTGATTTTTATATAAATTTGTATAAATAGTCGGATGAAATTACTTTTATTATAGAATATGGATATTGAAAAAATAATAAAAGCAAATTTTAAATCGGCGCAACAGAAAGCCATAGTGCACACGCAACTAACGGCTGGTTTTTTAGCGGCGAAGCAGGGTAAATTTATGGCTACGTTTGATTTATCTATGGCTCAATTTAATATTTTAAGAATCTTACGAGGTTCTGGAAAACAACTGACAATTTCAACGATTAAGTCGCGGATGGTAGAAAAATCTCCAAATACAACGCGTTTATTGGATAAATTACTTGAAAAAGGTTTTATCAAACGAAAAGGTTGTGATGAAGACAAAAGACAAAGTTTTGTTGAAATCACGGAGTCGGGTCTGGAGATTTTACAGAAAATAGATGAAGCTAATTTTTCTCGTTTCCTTGAACCTATAGGTTTTTCCGATGAAGATGCGGACAAACTAAGTACTTTGTTGGATAAACTTCGCGCTTCATTTTAGGATTTATTTGAATTTGTGTGATTCAAATTAACTTACTTTTGCTGTAAAGTATTTTAAATGAAGTTTGCGTTATTCTTATGTTTCCTTTTTACAATTTTTTTTTCAAATTTTGCACAAACAAATAGTTCTTCCGTCAAATCAAATATTGTAAAAGGTCAAATTTTAGACACGCTAACAGCGAAAAATCTTGAATTTGTTTCGGTAAGGTTATTTTCCGCACGAGACTCAAGTGTTGTTGGAGGAGCGCTAACTGATTCTTTAGGTAAATTTGAACTATCAGTTTTCAAAACAAAGCGCTTCTATTTGACTTTCTCTTTAGTTGGTTACAGTTCGAAAACAATTGAAAACTTGTCTTTTAATGACGCAAATATAAGTTATGATCTTGGGAAAATCAGTTTAAAATCCTCATCGGTTCAGAATTTAACAGAAGTTAAAGTCATTGGTCAATTGGATGTTTTTAAAACAGGTATAGACAAAAAGATTTACAATGTTTCAGAAGATTTAAATACGCAAGGTAGCAGTGCCAGTGATGTGTTAAATAATATTCCCTCTATTGAAGTAGATCAAGATGGAAATATTTCATTGAGGGGTGACGGAAATGTGATTATATTGGTTGACGGCAGGCCGAGCACGCTTACAATAAATGGTGGTCTACAGGGTTTACCCGCAAATTCGGTAGAAAGGATTGAAGTTGTAACCAATCCCTCTGCAAAATATGACCCAGATGGAACCTCTGGAATTATTAATATCGTTTTAAAAAAGTCAAAATTACGCGGGATAAATGGCGCTGTTAGTACAACTTTAGGAACGGGTAATTTATTTAATGGGACTGGTTCTGTAAACGTGAGAACTAGTAAAATCAATGTTTTTGCAAATTATTCTTATCGATATAGTGAAGGGTATAGAAACTTTGATGGAAAATTAAGTCGTGGAACAAGTTTAGGAACAACTCTTCTAGAGCAAAATAGACCGGGAACACATTTGAGAAAAAATCAAAACTTGAGAGTGGGATTCGATTATTACTTGACCAATACTCAGACTATTGGTTTTTCCGTAAATCACGCTCTAGGATATCAGGACAGATTTAGCGCCTTGAATAATACGTTTTACGACGAAGATAGGCTCCTCTACAGTAATTGGGAAAGGAAGTCGAATGATATTTCGGAAGATGAAAATTTAGATTTTAATGTCAATTATAGAAATGAATTAAAGAATAACAAAGGAACCTTAAGTGCTGACTTCACAACTTCTTTTGGGAATGAAAAAAATAGTGGAGAATATTCCAACGAATATTTTCTGAATAATTACGTGAGTTCAACACAATCATACATAAACCAAAGATTAAATAAAAAAGAAGACAACAATGTGACAACAGGTCAATTGGATTATACCACGACTCTTACGAAGCAAAAAGCTAGGATTGAAGTAGGAGCGAAAGTAATTTTGCGCAATCAAAATTTAGATACAAAGTCAGAAACTTTAAACGATTCGTTAAACCTTTATCTTTCAGATACTTTAGCAAATTTCAGGTATAAATATGTTGAGCAGATAACATCAGCTTATGCTATTTGGGGACAGCAATTTGGCAAATGGAAATATCAATTGGGTATCCGGGGAGAATATGCTCAACAAATACCGTATTTAATTGACCAAGATAAGCGGATAGTAAATGATTATTTCAATTTATTTCCATCGGGACATTTGCGCTATGACTTGAATAAAAAAAGAGAGTTGAGTCTGAGTTATAGCAAAAGAATTAATCGAGCCAATTCTTACGAACTAAATCCATTTACAGATTATTCTGACCCCTTAAACTTAAGATTTGGCAATCCATATTTAACGCCAGAGTTTATAAACAGTTTTGATTTAGGTTATAGTATTGAGAAAGATAAGATTGTTTTTACCTCAAGTATTTTTTATCGCTCTTCAACAGATGTGATTCAGCGCGTAAAAGTATTTTATGACGACAATATTACGGCTACTACCTACGGTAATATTGATAAAAGTCAGAGTTATGGATTTGAAGCTGTTTTAAATTACAAACCGCTTAAATGGTTTAGAAATACGCTGTCCTTTAACGGAGATAGAATTGAATATTTCAATGCAGGCGGAGAAGGAAACTTTAATAATTCAGGATTTAATTTAGGAATTAAGTATTCTGGAACTGTTGATTTTTGGAAAAACACGGCTTCTTTTCAAGTGAATGTCCGTTACAACACGCCAAGAATTGCTGCACAAGGAAAAGTTTTGCCACGCTCTGCAATCGATATTTCTGGTGATAAAAAATTTAGCGACCATTGGTCGATTGGAATGCGGTTGAGTGATGTATTCAATACACAAGGATTTAGCTATGATTTTCAGCAGCAAACAGTCCGCCAAACTGGAAACTATAAATGGCTCACGAGGAGACTTTATTTTACGCTTACCTATAAGTTTGGTAAATTGGAGATTGGAAAGAAGGAAAATCGAAACTCCGCTGGAGGTGAAGTTGATTTTTAGTTTTTAATTTGAACACCTAAGTTCAACAAAGCTTGATCAAAATTCATTATTGCCTTTTTTGGTAAGCGCAAAAAGTATATTTTTTCTTTAGTTGCTCTAATTATTTTTTCATTTGGTTTCATGTCCATTCAATTTTGTGTTTAATTGAATTTATCCAAAATTTATACCAAAAATTAAGTGATTTATTGAATGGCAGGTTTTATTGATGGAAATGGATTATTTTAGACCTTTTTCGCAAGTGTATACGAAAGCAGGAGGGAAATTCCAAAATGTATAATTGACTTTTACTCTTGGAAATTTACTCTTCAAATAATTTTTAGACTGCAGAGAGTATTGGAATTGAGTCATTACTCCGTTCTTAGATAAAGAGTTCTTCGCTGCCGATACTATACTTCCACGTAGATCTTTTGAAAAGTTTGCCAATGGCAGAGATGAAACTACTACATCGGCCTTGTGTACATTGTAATGTTCAAGATACTGACCTATTTTTTCAGCACTGTCATGAATAAAATGACAACGCTTATCAGCAATAGTGGTTTTCAAATTATGATAAAATTGATCGTGTAATTCGAAAACTAACAATTGCGCGTCAGGAGCCATTCGTTCTAAAATTTCTCTTGTAAAAACGCCGGTACCTGGCCCTAATTCAACAATTATTTTAGCCTTTGAAAAGTCAATTGGCAATAACATTTTATTTGTCAATGATTTAGAGCTTGGGCGTATCGAACCGACAAGTTTCTTATTCTTGAAAAATTCTTTAAAAAAATCATGCTTCTCCATACAACTCTTCCTTGATCATTAGTTTGCCATTATGCAAGATACCTAGAACTTTAGCATTGTATTCTTTGCCAATAAAAGGACTATTTCTGCTCAAAGATATAATTTCATTTTCATCAAAAATCCATTTGTCGTTCAATGAAAAAAGCGTTAAATCTATTTTACTTCCAATTTCTATTGTACGCTGTGGAATTTCGAGAATATCGCGAACGCGCTTACCTAAAATTTCACATATTAGATCCACATCGAAGTTTTTGTCAGATGCTAAATTAGAGAATAATGTTTGTAGTTGCAATGCCCCAAAAGCTGCGTGGTCAAACTCAATTTCTTTCTCTTCTGGATCCCCGGGACGGTGGTCAGAAACAATACAATCGATAGTCCCATCTTTTAGACCTTTCCATAAAGCCAAGCGATCGGACTCTTCTCTTAAAACAGGAAGTACTTTGAAGTTTGAATCAAAATCAAAAACAGAATCCTCAGTAAAAAGAAGATTCATAATGTGCACATCTGCAGATACGTCTTTGTTTTTCTTTTTCGCTTTTCGAATTAAATCGACAGATTCTGCAGTTGACAAACCTGTGAAATGGATTTTTCCACCAGTATATTCAGCCAATCGCAAGTTTCTTTCTAGTTGAATGATTTCAGAAATGGATGGATCAGCTTTTAGACCTGTTTGAACAGAAGCCATTCCTTCATTTACCATACCGGAGCCGGATAAACTAGAATCTCGTGAAAAGCAAATCACCTTTCCACCAAAGTTTTTTGTGTAAAGTAATGCTCTATAAAGAATTGCGGTGCTCAAAGGTTGGTTGTCATCAGAAAATAACCGAACGCCATTTTGATACATATCGAACAATTCAGCAAGATTTTCTCCATTCATCTTTTCAGTAATTGCACCAATTGGATGTAGTTGTGTAGCGTGATTTTCCGCACGCTTCAATAAATACTCTATCGCAGCTTTATTGTCGACAACGGGGTTTGTAGAGGGCAAAACAGCAACGTGCGTATAGCCGCCGTATGATGCAGCATCAAGTCCAGTCTCAATATTTTCCTTGTGCTCTTTGCCGGGATCGCAGAAATTGGCTTTTAAATCAACCCAGCCTGGACTAAGATGTAAATCATCGGCCTGAACGCGATGCGCATCTTTGTCTTCAATTTTTTTGGCTATTGAAAGAATTGAATCATTTTCAATTAATATATCCATTTTTTTCCCGTTGAAGGAGGAGGATGTATCGTGTATTAACGCCTGTTTGATAAGTATTTTCATGGATTAATTTAGTTTTTCCACCATCGAATAAGAATTAATTCAAGGATTAAAAATAACAAACTTAAAAGAATTGTCCAACGCCAATATTCGATTGGTTTTTCTAAATCAAGTTTTGCCAAACTTTGCCCTTCCTTTATTATACTCGGTGCAATATTTACAATCCCCCTTTTTTCAAATTCTTCAACAACCTGGCCCATATCAAAAGTTTCTATATTTGATTCTTTTCTTGAATAATTCAAAGCTAATTTTCCAATTTTAGATTCAGAAACGATGTCATAAATACCAGAAGTTAGTCTCTCTTTTGCTGGAGCTCCCTGAATAGAAATATAATCCAAATTTCCTACACGTTCTTTTATCGGTATGAAATCTAATTCTTTATTTGTTAAATGTATTGGCTTCTCCGTATTGAGCGTCGTATAAAGAGGATATTTATTGTCCTCACCGATAATTAAGAAATAGGGGCGTTGTTTGTGGCTTAATTCGCCAATTCGAAGTAAAACGGTGCTAAATAAGGCATTGTTGGTAAAGGAACTAAATTCAGGTTTTAAACTGCTTGCAAAAAGAAACGTTTTAGCGTCTGTTGAGCGAATAAAAATAGGCTGACCATTTTGCGCATTTATAAGTGATATGCTTGCAGAATTTCCAGTCAAAGCATAAAGTTTATAGAGTGGAGGTAAGTTTATCCGTTCAGGTTTCTTTTCAAATACTGGCCCAAAGAAAGGATCATTGTAAACTATTTCGCTCATTTTAGTTCCATCTGTTAGAATGGATCTGATACCTGCCATGCCGAGAGAATTCATTGCTCTATTCCATGATGATTTGTCGATCTTGGCTCCCGGAAAAATAAGTAAAGTCCCTTGGTTATTTTTGAAATCTTTCAGTAATTCAACCATTCCAGATGCCATTTCATTGACGCCATTGATTATTACCAAGTCCACACCTGAAAATTGATCGAGCGTTAAACTATTTTGAGAAACGGACTGAGAAATATAAAATTTGTCAAGGTCGTAAACAATTTTTACATTGGGAGAAGCGTCAGGACCATCAATTATCAATACCTGTGCACTCACTTTCGGGGCGTAAGTAAAATAAAAGTCGTCATCAAAAAAAACTTGCTTATCTCGAATGGAAGCGAAGGCACTCCTGAAGTTTCCTTCATCATTTTTTGAGGTGCTCTCCATGAAGTTCACTGTACTTGTGGCGTTCTTATTTGCTGGGATATCTAGAAAAACATCTCTCTTTATTGATCCCATTTCAATGTGTAATTCAGCATTTATTAAATCTTTACTGCCGTAATTTCTCACCTTAACTTTCAACTCGTTATTCACTCCAATTTTAATGTTTGGTTCGGTGAACCAAACTGAGTCAATGCTTAAATTGGCGTTATTTTGAGCTAAAAATTGGATGGGATAATAGAAACTCGAATTATCAGCGTTTAGGGCCTTTGTGTCGAAACTGTTTTTTTGGAAATCAGAAAGAATTACATATTGAATCGTACTTATCTTTTCTTTTTCATTTGCATATTGTTCAATGAAATTTCTTTGCCAATCCATAACATCTCCTAATTTTCTAACCAATGGAGATAATTCTATTTTATCTATGGCATCCAATGCTTCGGATTTGCTTATTACTCGCTGCTCTAATCCAGACATTTCATTGGTGACAACCAACAGCCGTGTATCTGTACTTGTCTTATTAATTATTCTTTTTGCACTTTCTCGAGCTTCTGAAAGCAGTTCACCTTCAGCGCCTTTTTGACCCATAGAAAAGGAATTATCTATGTATATTGCCAACAAGGGATTTCCTCCTTCATTATCTTGACTACTGACTGGAATGTAAGGTTGAGCAAAGGCAACTATAGCGAAAAGTAAGCATAAAATTCGGCTGACAAGTATCAACCAATGTTTGAGATTTTTCGTCGCCTGATTCTCTAATTCAACTTTTTTTAAAAAGGTTAAACTAGAAAAATAAAGTGTTTTGTATTTTCTGAAATTATAGAGATGTATGATAATGGGAATTATCAACAAAAGTAAGGCCCACAAAAAATCAGGGTAAACAAATCTCATGAAATCAAAGATATATATTTAACTGGTTAAGTCATTTTTCAGGTCACTTTTTTTATGCATTTTTAATTTCGTCTATCAATGGTTTTGTGACTTTCGACCAATTAAAATTTTCCTTTATAAAGTTTTGTCCCTTTTTTGAAAGCATGTCGTATTTAGCTTTATCCCCGAGAGATAAGATTTGATTGATAAAATCAGTTGAATCTTCTGCAATTAATATAGATTCATTTGGCACTGCATTTAAGGCATTATTTGCAAGTTTTGTAGTAATGCTTGGGATTCCTAAAGCCATAGCTTCTAGCAGTTTATTTTGCAAACCTGTTCCTATTTTCATGGGCGCGATAAATATTTTTCCTGATAAATAGGCCATTCGAATATCTCTAGGGTTAGCATGAATATCAAATTTTTCAGATTTCTCCATGAGGTTTAACAATAGCTTGGCTGGCTCTGCTCCAGCAGCTAGAAAGGAGAAATTTAAATCTTTTTTTTTCGCTTCGGGAAGAAGTTTATTTATTATGAATTTTACGGCTTCAACATTTGGCGGATAATTGAGATTTCCAACAAAAACTAAATCATAGATAGGCTCAATGTCAGTTATCTTTTCAAAAAAGACATCAGACACACCGTTTGGAATACATGTAATTGATTGCTTTAGGGCAGTGCCCATTAATTTCTTATCCTGCTCGCTGATAATAGTGTGAATTTCAAAATAATCATAAATCAGGCGTTCATATTCGTCCAACCTTTTACATTCAATTTTGAATAACCACTTCAAGTAAAATGGTTCAAAAGCTATTCTCCTTTCTACACCGGTAGAAAAGGCATCCATATAATCTAGTGTTTTTGGACAATCATGATAATTTTTAACATATTCAGCGACTCTTATGAGTTGACAAAATATATGATCGGGAGACTTCTGGTTTAACTTTTCACCAATCTTCTGATGAATGCGGTAATTATAGAAGTAAGCGATTTGAAGTGGTTTCCCTATGAATAAAGCAAGCACGCAGGATAGCCAACTTTTCCATTTTGGAAGAATATGAATATTGATTTCAGAACAATATTTTTCTAATTCGGAGATATCTTCTTTTTTGGGTTGATTTTCTGAAATGCAAATAAGGGTAATATCGAATTCTAGACTTAATTCCCTGATCTGAAAATACGCGCGCAGCTTGTCACCTTTCTCCAGTGGATAAGGAAATCTTGACAACATGACGACTATCTCTTTTTTCTTCTTATCTAACATTATCTCGTATTAAATTTGAAAGTGAATAAGATGAATGCCAGTTGGTGTAGAAGTCCGATGCTTTTTGAGATAGTTCAGTTCTTTTATTTTTATCTCGCGATAGCGCAATTGCTTGCAGAATAAATTCTTCATCAGTTTTACAAACAATTAAGCCGTCATTATTATTAACCGGAATACCTTGAGCGCCTGCGGCTGTTGTAATAACTGGAACACCAATGGAAAGTGCGTCAATAATTTTTACTTTCACTCCGGAACCAGTTTCAATAGGTGCCAATAGAATTCCATTTGTTGAGAGAAATTCAAATTTATCGGGAACAAAACCAAGGAGTTCAATTTGAGAAGAATTAAGAGCTTCAAGTGATTCCATGAACGAACCTGCAACTTTTAATTTTGAATTTGGGCACGCTTCTAATATTCGGGGAAATAATTTATCTCGAAGTTTTTCATAACTCATTACGTTGGGATTCCAATTCATGGCTCCAAAGTGCATAAAGGAGTCGGGCGTATCGGACCATTTTAACTCTTTTTGAGAGGGGAAGTAGGGAAGTGTTATAACCCTAGAGCTTGTCCAAGAACGAAAGATAATACAATCTTCCTCAGAGATAGAAAGAATTAAATCGCACTGATGTAGTATCCTTTTTTCGCGTTTTTTAATTTGATGGGCTAGGAGTTTGAGATAGCTTCTTTTCCACCATTTTTTTTCAAGTCTTGCTTTTTGATGCGTTATTTTCGATTCCACATTGTGCATCCTTAAAATAAACTTTGTATCAGGAGCCAATCTCTTTAATTTCTCTATCATTTGTGCGGAATAGAGAGAATCTAAAACAATAAAATCAAAAAAGCATGTGTTGATGGATTTCTTAAAAGCGGTTAACATTTCCTTGCTTTCAAATCGAGAAAGTTGATATGATTTCCCCAATATAATGGCCTGACAGGCCCTAATTAAATTTGGTTTTAAGTGAATTGAAATTGATTCTGTTTTTAAGGTATTCCATTCATCTGTTTCGTATAATTTCTTATCAAAAGGATGTTTTTCAGATGAAAATGAGAGGTGCTTGATTTCAAATTTTTCGCTGAGTAAATTTTTAACAAATGACTCACTCGCAGCTGTGCCACCATCGATTGACGGCAAAAAGGGTTTACTAGTTACGAGCAAGGTTTTCATTTGCTTTTTTTTTGAATTTCAGAAAGAATTTCACCCAATTATCCATTACAAAAAGTGGTGAATCATTCACTGCCGCCCTCATTAAAATAATCGCCAAAGGAGTGAGTATCATGGAAGGAAACCACATTCCTAGGAAAGGGGATACGAGCCCTTGTTTTGCGAAATTTTCGCCCAAAGAAAATAGAATGAAATAAAACATAAAAAGTAGTGCAGCTATAACTACGGGTGCCCCAAATCCTCCTTTTCTTACAATTGCTCCCAAAGGCGCACCAATAAAAAATAAGACGATAATAGTGTAAGTAAGTGCTATTTTCCTTTGCGATTCAATTTCATAATCACGCATAGATTTAACCATCATTTCCATGTAAGCCTTCTGTTGTGTTAGATTGTCGATTTTCCTTCTTAATGCAGTTTGTGACATTCCAATTGCTCTACTTTTGTCTTCTCCGTTAAGTGAATCCCAAAAGATTGTTCTTGCGGGAAGAGCTCGACTTTCGGAGCTGTCTCTTGTTTCTCCCAACTTAATGTTTTGTGACTGAAAAAACATATGATCAGATTTTATAGATTTCACAAAATTGGATGTAATGCTATCCGATCTGGTTTGAATGGAATCGATTGCATATTTTAATTGAAATACATTTAGCATTTCAAAATCATTTTTAAAAAGTTCTTCTTCTGATCGATTCAACGCAAAGCCTGTTAAATCAATTTTATAGGTGGATTTATCGAAAGTTGTCCTGCGCGCTGGTCGGTTACTATTCTGGTTATTAATGATGTTTTCATTTTCATCAAAGAGAGGAGCTTGCGCTGATAATTCTTCTACGACATTCCCTTTGTTTAACTCAAAAAACAAATATTTTCCATTTACAGACTTGTACATCCTACCAGCTTCAGCACGAATGGTTTTAATTTCGCTGCTCTTACTGTGATCGTGTATGATAATGTTGGTAAATTTATCATTGTTCACCTTATCGACTTTTATGGCATAACCATCTAGTTCCTTTGTATAGGCGCCAGGGGAAAGAATAGCTGCTATTTTTGTGTTTTGAATGTCATAAATTATAGAATGCCACTTCAAATTTGCAACTGGGATGACGTAGTTGGCGAAATAAAACGTGCAACTTGCTATTATTAATACAACGAATATTAACGGACGCATAATGCGAAGAAGAGATAATCCACTGGATTTCAATGCAGTAAGTTCATTGTTTTCGGATAAATTCCCGAAGGTCATTATTGACGACAAGAGTATAGCAAGGGGCAATGCAAGCGGAATTAAACTTGCACTTACGAAAAGCAAAAGTTCTAATATGATATATACTTCAATGCCTTTCCCCATTAAATCATCTATATACAGCCAAAAAAACTGCATAATTAAGATAAACATGGAAATCAAAAAAGTAACAACGAACGGACCTGCGAACGATCGAATGCTAAAAACGTAAAGTCTCTTGAATGGCAACCTCATGTAGGCACAAAGATAAGGATTGAAACGTTTGTAAATTCAATCTTACAACGAAAGAAATAGAAAATTATGCGCCCAATGTGCGCCTTAAACCTTCAATTAAAGACTCCCACAAGGCTTGAGACTCTTCCATATCCTCTTCGTATTCAAAATCAGTGACTTTCAAGACCACTGTTTTTGTCATAGGATCAATTTCATAATGCAATTGAAAATAGGTCTCTAGACCCTCAACTTCATCATCCATTTTTTGCCATTTAATCTTTTCACCAGTTTTTTTAGATAAAAGACGAGCTTGTTCTTCGCTTCCATCCCAAAAAAACGTGTAAATGTCATCGCTAATATTTACGTCATCTGCGAACCATTCGCTTAGTCCTCCTGGAGTAAAAAGCATATTTTCTAAAACTTTTGGAGAGGTGTTCAGTAAAAATTCGAGTTCAAATTTCTTTTTCTCGGACATGTAGTTTATTAATTAATTATAACTTCGCATTCTTATTTCCGAAATATACTTAAATCTTTTCAATGGCTCTAGTTCATTCTTTCGAAAAAAATGGTAATCTTTTGTTTAAATACAGAGGGCAAATTCCCGTTGCTTTATTTATCATGGCGATTCCAGTAATTTATATTACTGATTATCAATTTCTTAACAAACATGAGGATTTGTTTTTACCTATGTTAATAATCTGTTCGTTAATTTCTTTATCGGGACAGGTAATCAGAGGTATAGCGATCGGAACCAGCAACAAAAACACCTCTGGTCGAAATACAAAAGAACAAGTGGCAGAAGCCTTGAATACCGAAGGAATTTATTCCACTGTTAGACACCCTCTCTACTTGGGAAACTACTTTATGTGGATAGGTATCGTAATGTTTACATTCAACTTTTGGTACGTCATTTTAGTTTCATTGCTTTTTTGGCTTTATTATGAGAGGATTATGTTTGCCGAGGAAAGATTTTTAGAAAGAAAATTTGGGGATTCTTATGTGAACTGGTCTTTGTCTGTCCCACCTTTTTGGCCAAGTATGAAGAATTATAAAAAAGGAGAAATACCTTTTTCATTGAAAACGATACTGAGAAGAGAGTATTCGGGAATAACGGCAACAATAATTGGTTTCCTTTTTATCGCCCTGTTGCGAAATTTTTTCGCAGACGGAAGCTTAGAATGGTCAATAAGTTATACAATTATATTGTTGATTGCTTTAAGTATATCATTGGTTTTTAGAAGCTTGAAACACTATACCAAAGTGTTATTCGAGGAGGACAGATCTTGAGATTAAAAACTTCTCAAAAAAAAGTCCTCTTCACAGACATTGAAATTCAAAAAACTATTATATTTGCACCCCGAAAAGGAAATAAAAATTCACTTCTTTTTGGACGCAGCGCAGGTTTTCGGAAGGAAATAAACAGACGGCGAGGTAGCTCAGTTGGTTAGAGCGCCGGATTCATAACCCGGAGGTCGGGAGTTCAAATCTCCCTCTCGCTACCAAAAACCAGTTAGGAATAACTGGTTTTTTTATGTCGATTATTTTTGTCGAGAGTTTATCTCTTTCGCTCTCGAAACAAATTATAAATAGCCGATTAATAGTTTCAATGAAGTCTTTTTTACTCAAGATGTCATTCTAACAATTTCATAAATGAATATTGTAAGTTCTTTTAGTGCAGAACAATCATTTTTTTTGTTGTCGTAATACCATTTTGAAGACTAATTCTGATAAAATAAATTCCACTTTCAAGATGAGCACAAGAAACATCAGTTTTAAGCCCATTAAATAATGAACTACTTAGTATTTCTCCATTATAACTTAAAAGATCCACTTGTGCGTTTATTCGCTCCTTTGACAGTATGGAGAAGTAAGCGTGACTGGGATTGGGAGCTAGAGTAATACTTTCTTCAAGCTTTTGCTCTTCGATGCCATCAAAATAATCAACACAGCCCAATCCAGTGTAAAGACCTCCATCATTCCATGAGAGAAAAATAGAATCGGCAACTGATTCTATCGATGAATTTAGACTTAAGGTATTATTGATCAAAATATCATCATATGAATTTAGATTTGATGTGATGTTGGAAGTGGAGAAACAAAACGAGTCGCTCCACACAAGCGTGTCAAAAAGCAATAACCCAACCTGAGGTTCCCCGAACATCTTAAAACCAAATGAAGGCCCATTGTAGATTGAAATAAAGCGAGAAGAATCTACTGAATACATGTTTATTGGAGCTCCAGAATAATAATAATTTTCAGTTGAAGAGTTATCAAAATCGACAGAAATTACAGAACCATGACTGCTCTCTTTTGTAAAAGTGTAAATTTCATTATTGAGTACTTTTATTCGAGCAAGTACACTATTTGAGCTGTTCAGTAAATACACTGAATCTTGGTTAAAATCTACTTTAGCTGTGAATTGCTGCCCATTCGAATCTTGACCGATTAAATGTAAATAACTTCCGTAAATTATGCCATCCGCAGGCAGGAAGTTATTTAATTTTTTAGCTTTAATAAAACTTCCAGAGGAGTCAATTTTCATAATCAGACAGGAAAAGTTATTCGTTTTTACTATTAAAAAGGATGACAAACTATCTTTTATAAACGCCACCGGTTCTGCAGAAGGATCTATGTTTAAGTTGATTTGATTTTCAATTATCCCATTAGAATTCAATCGTAAAATATCCAATTTTCCGCTGCCAGCAGGAGATAAAGCGTGCAAAGTTTTACCATTCTCTATTTCAATAGAAAAGGAAGACGATGAATTACTCGCATCATTTTTGTGTGTTCGTTTAGACCAAATTAAAGCACCATTTTCAGAAAACTTTATTAAATAGCTTAGATTTTTTCCATTAGATAAATCAATTAAATTTCTTGTTAATAGATAATTACTATCAATTAATTTTATGATTTGATCTTTTTGAATGAAATTGTCGTCAATATTATTTTGATCAGTTTTAGCAAAAGTCTTGGTCCAAATTTGATTTCCCAATGCATCAACTTTTGAAATATGTGAAAATCCATTTCCAAAATTGCCAGAAATAATTAGTTCACCTGTATTATTTCTGTATGTTCCGTTGGCTTGAATTCCAGTATAATTTTCTTCGTGAATTACTTTTGAGTAAGTGGATTGAGAACATACTGGCAGTGGCAACAAAAAAGAGCAGCGGAAAGTGTTTTATTTTTGATGGTGTTAGAATATTAAAGGTTATGCTAGTTTTAACGAAAATAAAGTGTGTAAGGTTGGTTTTGATTGACTATTTTTTCAATTTGGCGTCAACAAATAAAACGTAGTTTATCTCAATGGTGTAATCCTGAGAAATAGCCTCATCGGTTGTAGTAGCCACTCTGAGACTAAACTTATCTTTTTTAATGTATTCCTTCAGTTCAGAATTTGTTACGTCTAAAGTCACAGTTTGAACGTTATCATTGCTCATATTTAATTTACTGGCAATCTTTACTTCGTTCAATCCGTCAGCATCCATAAAAAGTTCAATGCTTTTTAGAAAATTGAAATTTTCGGAACTTGGACTTTTTAAAACTAAATTCATCTGAATCATTTTAATTGATTCGATTAAATCTTTTCGTGTATCGTGAATCTCAAAAGATGCCTCAGAATTACTCTGAATATCTGGTGTCAAGATGTTAAAAGGCAAATTAATACCCGTTGAAGCAGGAATTATAATCGTTTCCGTAAACGACAGACTGAATTGAGTTAGAGAATTTAATTTCTTACAAGAATTGAAAAGTAAAACGAATAAGAAAAGGAGGGAGAGGAGTTTGTAGTTCATATATTTTTAACGTTTTATATCGTTTATAACGTATTAATTCACATTTTAGTTTGTCGCGAACAAAAGAAATTATAACTCCAGTAGCTTGTTGTTTGTGAATTTTGCTAAATTTTGAACAGTCGAACTACTAAAATCGAACTTCAAATTAGCCGTCTTATAAATAGTTGGAATATCATTTGTATATCCCAGACTTAATGCATTTTTGTAATCTTGAAGAGCTTTCGATTTGTCATCAAGACTATTTTTCCAGACGCCCAAAGCGCCAAGTTGAGAAATTCCATACTCTATGTAGTAAAATGGAACTTCAAAAAGATGCAATTGTCGATGCCAAGCATAAGCAATATTGTCCTCATTTTTTTCCCAATCTACATGCGGGTTACCATAGATTTCTTGCAAATTTAACCATTCTTCTTTTCTTTCCTCTCTCGTGTGATTTGGATTGGTATAAATCCAATGCTGAAATGCATCAATAGTTGCAATCCACGGTAAAACTTTAAGAATTCCCTCAAGTTGCTCACGTTTTGCTCTTCTCAAGTCATTTTCGTCAGAATAAAATTCGTCCCAGTATTCCATAGAAATTAACTCCATTGACATTGAAGCTAACTCAGCAACTTCCGAAGGCAAGTTTTTAAAAGCAGTTAAAGACAATTCTCGAGAAAGAAATGAATGAACAGCATGTCCACCTTCATGGATCATCGTAACGACATCACGCTGGGCCCCTGCTGCATTCATGAATATGAAGGGAACACCGATTTCATATAAAGGATAGTTGTAGCCTCCTGGTGCTTTTCCATTTTTCGAATCTAAATCCAGATGTTTCATTTCCTCCATAGTCTGCAAACAATTTCCAAAATAGGAGTCTATTTTATTGAAAATGAGTTTAGATTTCTCTAAAAGTTCTTTGCCATTTTCAAAAGGTGTGAGTGGTTCCAAGCCATCGGGATCAACTTCAGTATTCCAAGGCTTTATTTTACCTGCAGATAGTTTTTTCGCATGTTTTTTTCTGATTTCATTAACCAGAGGAACAATGTGTGTTTTGATTGACTTATGAAATTTAAGACAATCTTCGGGCGTGTAGTCAAAGCGACCAAGCTCGTCGAATTTGTAATCTCTAAAGTTTTCATATCCTGCATTTAGAGCGACGGTGTGTCTCAATTTAACTAAATCATCAAACAAGGCTTCCATCGATTCAATATCTTGCGCACGACGGGCACTTATTTTTTCAAAAGCTGTTTTTCGAATCGTTTCATCTTGCTTCTTTAATAAGTTTGACGCTTGTTGCATGGTAATGGTTTTTTCTTCCCATTCTATATTTTGTGCACCAGAAATACTGCCATACTCGGAGCTTTTAGTTTGAATTTGAGTTTCTAAAGGAATATTTTCTTCTCTGAATAATGCGATGCTTTTACGGACACTTCGAAAGTATAATCTGTAAGCTTCCTCTTTTTCTAATTCCGCTCTACCAGGCGAGCTCATTAGTTTTTTATTCAGGATATCGTCATAAGGAGAAGATTTGGGTGCTATTTCATTTACAAAGAAGGCGTAACTTTTAGAATGTGCTTCATTTGCAGTGTCAACTGTCATGTTAATGTAACGCCATGCCATATCTTCCTCAAGAATGGCCTCTAATTCACTTTTGTCTTTTAGCCATTTTTCAAGTTCATCTTTGTTGTTGATTTCACGTTTGCCTAAATCTTCAAAGTAAGGAAGAATAGCTTCCCAAGAATTTATTGTTAAATCATTGTCGACAAATGTCCGAATGGAGCGCTTTAGTTTCATTATATCTTAAAATTAAAAAAGTCGCCTCGTATTGCTGCGGGACGACTTTTGTCTCGATAAATCCGAGAATATTATTCTGCTTATTTTCCTCTGCTCGTTCCGCCTTTTGGTGAAACTGATTTTTTACCGGCGGTTGACTTTGATGTGGGTTTAGCTGCCACTTTCGGTTTTGCAGCTGATACAGTCTTCGCTTTTGTTTCTTTTTTCGGCTTCTCTGCAACTGACTCTTCTTTTGAATCTTCTTTTTTCGATACTGTTTCCTCTTCTTTTTCTTGCTTTAACTCTCCAGCTTTATGCAAAAGATTGTACCACATGAAAATTTTCTTTACGTCAGAAGGATAAACACGTTCCTTGTCATATTCGGGAAGTACTGATTCTAAATATTTAGCAAGATTATTTTCGCTTTCTTTATGAGAAATACATATTTTGCCTTCTTCTTTTTTGAAAATTGAATCAAAAATCTCGTGAAGTGCTTGGTCTTCTGCATATGTATATATACTGATATCCTCTAATGCTGAAATACGATCTGTAGAGTATGCGGGAAAACGTTTTTTGTCTTCTAAAGACTCAACAATGACGTTGTTTTTACCTTGCGCCACGACTTTATATAGTCCTGGACGTCCTGAAATGGAAATGATTCCTGATAATACCATGTTTATTTTTAAAGTTTCAAGTCCAAATTTAAAAAAAAACTTTGCCTCAACACTATTTAACGTACAATTTTAGTTGAAATATTCCTGAATCGGTAGTTATATTTAGCAAGTAAATTCCAGGAGTCCACTCGGAAATCCGATATTGCTTTTCGCCTAAGGATAAGATTTTTGCCTGAGAACCGAGGGCGTCAAATGCAACCACGGATAAAATATTTTTCTCCGTTTCTAATTTAAATACATCTTGAGTCGGATTTGGATAAACGACAATATGAGATAAATTTAATTCGTCTAAATTTAAAATCGCAAAATAGACGGATGAAGTTGCTGGGCAGCCATCGTTGCTTACTGTATAAACTTGAAAGTCTCCACCTGGAGGAGTAATTGTTAACGTTTGATTCGTTTCATTCGTCAAATCAAGGCCATTTTTTATCCATTGGTAATTAAGGGAAGGACTTGATGTTAAAACGCTGAAGGATTGGCTGATTGTTGGCGTTGGTTCCACTGAAGTTTGCAACATTAAATTGAGGGCATGTATTTTACCATATCCGTAAGTGTTGTTTGGCACGCTGGCGGTAAAAACATCCGTGAATGCTGTTGAAGTCAGTAATTGTTTGAAGCTTGCATACGTTCCAAATCGACATTTTTCTAAATACAAGGCAGCTATTCCTGCTACTACTGGAGAAGCCATACTTGTTCCACCATTGCGTGCATGCCAGCCGCCAGAATCTATTGTTGCATTGTAGGCAGGATTTGTAAGCAACCATAAAGGAGCTGCGGATAATGAAACATCACCTCCAGCTGTAATGTCTGGTTTTGTTATACCTAACCTATTTGGTCCTCTTGAAGAATTTGGACTTATCTCACCAACTGATGAAGGAAACGGTGTATATAAATTGCCATTTTTGTCGATATGATGTGCCCGGTTTCTGATATTTCCGACAGAAATAACTTTTTCCGAGCAATTCCAACTTGACACTATAGTTTGCTCATTATCTGGTGATTGATAGTGAATTATTGAAGGCATTGTAGTAGAAGAAGGAAGTACAGAAATGATTTCATTTAAACCTATTTGAGTACCACTCCAAAGGTCGTATGATCCAGATCCTTTTGTCAAAAATCTATAGTAATAAGCAGTTGAGTCAACTGTGGAGAAGAAGACTTCCAGATGAAAGTTTGGCCCTTCAATTTCTCGATAACTCTCTATAATGGCAACTCTATTTCCACTGGAATTAAAAAGAGTATCGATAATAGGTGAAGTGCTCATGTTGGCGTTTAAATCATGGAAATTTGTTCGACCTCTATAGCCATAACTCGGAGAAGGTAAATCTGCTCCAAAGGCAAAGTCTAGTGTATTCGCTGTTGCTGTATCTGTCCAAAAATCAAAATAAATTGTGTTATTTCCAAGCTGACCAGTCGGGTTATTTTTAAACCAAACAAAAGTAGTGTCAGACGTTACATTTCCGTGACAATGATATTTTCCCCATGCTCCTGAATTTCCAGCTGCTGAAATAATTAGTCGTCCTGGTTTCTCGTCCAATAATTGCTCCATTATTTCAGAAGCAGGATCATTTCCGTCGTGACTTCCTAAATATGATCCTAGAGATAAATTAATAACTGCAGGCATATTATATTCATCTGCTACTTTGAAAATATAATCACATGCGTCGGCTATACTAAGTGTCCAATTGGGTAAATTAAAGTTGGTTTCTACGACAATTATATTGGCATCTGGAGCCATTCCTTTGTTTTGTCCATTTGCTCTGCCGTTGGCAAGTGCAGCGCCTGCTACAGTTGTCCCGTGGGCACTATTGTCCATACTTGTAATTGTTCCGTTATTGATATCGGTGCTGTCCCATTCTTGACCATAATTATAGGGTTGTGGAGAGTTTGGCCCTGTCATTGTATGATCCCAATAGCGAAGAATTCTCGTTTGTCCATTTGAATCAATAAAATCGGGATGATTAAAGTCAATTCCAGTATCTACAATACCGACCAATACATTTTTCCCTGTATATCCCTGTGGTAATCCACCCAATCCTTGATGTACTTGATTTACAAAATGAGTTTGACGAGATGTATCATTAAGAAGTTGCGGTGGCGCATGTTCAAAATAAAATGATTTTAGGCTTGTGTCATCTAATTTTGATTTCAGCCAAGAAGGTGTGCAAGTTATGAAAAGCCAATTTTTCGTCGAATATTTTACGACAATGTTTTCTTTATCCAAAAGCAATAGGTGTTCATAAGTATTATCTATGCAGAATGTAGATAAAGTTTGTGGATTTTCTTTCAATGTTTTTTGAAAACCAAAACCTTGAGAATAAATTGAATTTGTGTTAACCAAGAGTAGAATAGAGACCAAAAGAGCAAAGGAATGTTTTGTCATTTTTTTTGTTTAATATAATTACCTTAAACATACGCTAAAAAATAGTAATTTAGATGATAGTTATTGAAAATAATCAAATTTACTAGTCAAATAAACTCAAATGATTAAAAAAACAATTTTAGTTGCCGTTGCAATTGCATACGGACATTTCTCTTTTTCGCAAGCTACCAAAAAAACTGAGAACTGGTATAACAAAGGAAAAGCCGGGATGCAAACCGAAAAAGCATATAAAAAATTAAAGAAAAGAAAATCTGAAACTGTTATTGTTGCCGTCATTGATTCAGGGGTAGATATAGAGCACGAAGATTTAAAAGGTAAAATTTGGACGAATTCTAAAGAAATTGCTGGAAATGGCATTGATGACGACAAAAATGGATATGTAGATGATATTCATGGCTGGAATTTTTTAGGAAATTCGTCTGGTGAAAATGTTGATGGAGCCAATTTGGAGAAAACGCGTATCTATCGGAATTTAGATAAGAAATTTGGAGGTAAAGAGGCAGCATCTATTGCGGTGGACGAAATAGCAGAGTTTACTCTCTACCAAGAAGTCAAAAAAGAAGTGGAAGGGGAGATAGCAAAGTATAACCAATATTTGGGATATGTGGATATGTTGCCCGCGATACTAGAGCAAGTTCCAAAAAAAGTTGCTGAAAAATTAGGCAAGTCTGATTACACTGAAAAGGATTTGCGGAAATGGAAGCCAACAGAGCAGGCGGATCAGCAATTAAAAGAAACAGCAATGGCTATTGCAAGTGGTAATTTATCCCTTAAATCAATTGAAGGACAAAAAAAGCAATTAAATGATATGTTGAATTATCATTTAAATATCGACTATAATGAAAGAAATTTAATAGGAGATAATGTTGATGATTTCAATGACACAAAGTATGGAAATGCTGATGTTGAGGGTCCAGATGCTTTGCATGGTACGCACGTTAGCGGTATTATTGGTGCAAATCGGCACAATAAAATTGGATACGACGGTGTAGCTGAAAACGTATTAATCATGTCATTGAGAGCTGTTCCCAATGGAGATGAGGCAGATAAAGATATAGCTTTGGCAGTTCGTTATGCCGTTGACAATGGTGCAAAAGTAATTAACATGTCTTTTGGAAAGTCGTATTCGCCACACCAAAAAGAAGTAGCTGATGCATTTAAATATGCTGAATCAAAAGGAATTTTATTAGTTCACGCTGCAGGAAATGATGGAACGAATTTGGACGTAGCGAATAACTTTCCTACAAACCAATATTCATTTGAATCGAGCCCGAACAGTATGTTCTTAACCATTGGCGCTTCAACGCGAATTGCAAAGAAAGAATTGGCTGCAGATTTTTCAAATTTCTCAGCAACAAAAGTTGATATTTTCGCTCCAGGACATGAAATTTGGAACACTGTGCCACAAAGTGAGTACATGAAATTACAAGGAACTTCTATGGCGGCGCCTATGGTGAGTGGAGTGGCAGCAATGTTAAAGTCTTATTTCCCAAGTTTAACAATGAATGAAATTAAAACAATCATTTTAACATCTGGTAAATCGTACAAAGGCAAAATGGAAGTTCAACCTGGTTCAGAAGATACTATGGTTGACTTTGCAACTATGTCAGTTGCGGGAAGCGTTGTAAACGTTAAAAATGCAGTTAAAGCGTGTGAAATTTTAGAGAAATCTAAAATGAACTAAATAAAAATTATTATTTTAGCTGCCTCACTTCAATTGAGGCGGCTTTTTTATTCGCTATTTATTCGTTTTTATTCTTTTATCGTTTTCATTCGGACCTTCTGAACCAATTCTAAATTTAGAAAAGTTGAATATCATTATCGATAATTGGCACCTTTCGGCAGCAGAAGCTGACTTTGACGCTTATTTCGGTTTAATGAGTGATGAGTTTATTTTCCTTGGCACAGCTCCGGGAGAAAGATGGAATAAAGAAGAACTCGCCAGCTTTTGTAAACCTTATTTTGAAGTAGGAAAAGCTTGGGATTTCAAAGTGATTGACCGTTCATGGGTATTTTCCAAAAATAAAAAAATAGCTTGGTTTGATGAAAACCTTGATACTTGGATGAAAGGTTGCCGTGGCTCCGGAATTGTGGTATGCGAAAATGGAGAATGGAAATTAGCGTATTACAACCTAACTGTACTTATTGAAAACGAAAAGATTCAGGCGTTCATCCAGCTAAGAGAAGAACAAAGATAAATACGAATTTAAGCATTAATCAAATTCATAATTACTTCCCTGAAGCGTGATCTTTTAAAAATTGTGCTAACCCAGAATCAGTTAATGGATGGCTAGCAAGTGCTTTGATGACTTTCAATGGAGCCGTCATAACATCCGAACCAAGTTCTGCGCAGCGAACAATATGCATAGGGTGACGAATACTAGCAGCCAGAATCTGCGTATCAAATGCGTAATTATCATAAATTAAACGGATTTGTGCGATTAGCTCCAAACCATCCGAAGAAATATCATCTAAACGTCCCAAAAAAGGTGAGAGGTAAGTCGCACCAGCTTTTGCAGCTAACAATGCTTGTCCAGCTGAAAAAACTAAGGTGCAATTTGTGTCAACACCTTTTTCAGAAAAATATTTTATTGCTTTAATACCTTCTGGAATCATTGGGATTTTTACCACAATATTTTTGTGAAGTGATGCCAGAAATTCACCTTCGCGCACCATTCCTTCAAAATTTGTTGCAATCACCTCAGCACTCACAGGACCGTCGACGATATTACAAATGTCTACGTAGTGTTTAAAAACCGCTCGATCTCCAAAAATTCCTTCTTTTGCCATGAGAGACGGATTGGTGGTGACACCATCCAAAATACCCATATCATTGGCTTCTTTGATTTCTGCTAAGTTCGCTGTATCGATGAAAAATTGCATGTTATATTGAATTACAATGTTATGAGTTGCAAGTTACAAGTTTTTGGGAATTACACGTATTATTGTAGGGGATTTTAGGGCAAAAAAAGAGGGGTAAGCTACTTTTATCGCACCGCTCAACCTCATACCTTTGCTACGTTCCCGTCCTGGAGGATTAAGAGGGAGCTGGTCGTAAAAGACTTACCCCGCTGCAAAAATACTCATTTTTTCGGATAGTGAAAGCATAGAATGAACTTTTAAATAATTATTTCTTTACCTGAGGTAAAACCCACTTTTTCGTGCATTTACATCCATTTATTTCCGCATTTTCGAAGACAAAAAAAGCCCGACCGTAGTCGAGCTTATAATTTTTTTTCTTGTTTGCACTATACGTGCATGAAGTCTTTCTTCGCCAATAATTCGTCTTCTGATTCACGGTAATCTGGATCATCAACACAACAGTCAACGGGACAAACTGCCGCACATTGTGGTTCATCGTGGAACCCTTTGCATTCTGTACATTTATCATGGACGATAAAATAAACATCCATATCAACAGGCTCGAATTGAGCGTCTGCTTCAATTTCTTCACCGTTTAAAGTTGTAATCATCCCTGTTAATGACGTGCCGTCGGAGTATTTCCATTCAGCTCCACCTTCGTAAATTGCGTTATTTGGACATTCTGGCTCGCATGCTCCACAATTGATGCATTCGTCGGTTATTATAATTGCCATGACGTAATTTTTCTATTTGAAATTTTTTACAAATATAGAACGACTATTGGTATGATTTGCTTAAAATGATGTTAAATCGAACTTTTTACTGCCATTTTTTCATAAGAAGCGTAAATTTGCACCGTGAAAAGAGATGAATTAATAGCAATTTTTGTTCAATTGGGAAAGGTTTGCGACCAATTGGGGAAAGGAAACGAATGGGAATCTTTCGAAATTGGAGTGACTGATGCTGAATACGAGAACTTGAAGTATATTGTTAATCGACAGTTTGTTTATAATGGTTGGTACACAAAACAAAATGTTCAACGAGCACTTTTGGATTGGTCCGAATTGTTAACTGACGACAAAATGAGTAATTGGCTGGAGAACTACACTTTTTCTGAAAACCCTAAAAATGTGGGTGTTATAATGGCTGGAAATATTCCAATGGTTGGTTTTCATGATTTTGCTTGTGTTATTCTTTCGGGCAATATTGCAGTAACAAAATTGAGTTCTGATGACAGTACGCTTTTACCTGCATTATTAGAAATGATGGTGAAGTGGAACCCTAATTTTGGGAAATATTTTCGTCTAACATCTGGAAAAATAGGTGATATTGATGCATTGATTGCAACAGGAAGCAACAATACAGCGCAACATTTCGAACAATATTTTGGTCATTTGCCACATATTTTCAGAAAAAATAGAACATCGATTGCTATTTTGGATGGTACAGAGTCGTTCGAGGAACGAAAAGGATTGGGCTCCGACATATTTACCTATTTTGGATTAGGATGCAGAAATGTATCACATATGATGTTGCCTGAAAATTATGATATAGATTTGTTTTTCAAGGGAATATTTGAATACAGCGATGTCGTTTATAATAAAAAATACGGCAATAACTACGATTATAACAAAGCTATTTTCCTGATGAACAAGCACAATTTACTTGACAATAATTTCATCTTATTGAAAGAAACAGAAGACTTACACAGTCCTTTGGCCATGGTTTATCATCACACGTATTCGTCTCAAAGGGATATCGACAATTATTTAAACAAACACGAAGCAGAAATTCAAGCTGTTATAGGTCACGGTTATTTGCCTTTTGGTTCAGCACAATCTCCAGCTTGGGAGGATTACGCAGATGGTATTGATACTTTAGCTTGGTTGAAGGAACTTAAGTCTGTATAAAAAGTTTAAGTTTTCTGATTTTCGGTTATTAATCAATAAAACATTGATTTTTAGATGTAGTTGGTCATTTGGCCAATTCTCCAATTCTCAAGCGTAGATTCGCAATAATTTTTTGAGTTTATTTTGTACCATGTTGGTAATTTGGCCAATTCCCAAATTTTCAAGGGTAGATTCGTAACAATTTTTTGAGCTTATTTAAACCTTGTTGGTAATTTAGCCAATTCCCCAATTCTCCAATCGGATTTAATTGTTCAAGTTCTTTGCACCATGTCCTTAAATCTGGAAATTAACATCAAATTTGTATCTGACAGTTTCAAATCAACTATTCTTTTAGCATAAAAACACAGAATTTGCTGAATGTCAGTTGTAGCTGGGCACTTGGCCAATTCCTCAATTCCTAAGCGTAGATTCGCAATAATTTTTTGTGTTTATTTTGCACCATGTTGGTAATTTGGTCAATTCCCTAATTTTAAAATTTAATAGGGTTACCCCTTTAGGTAGCAGAACGTAAATAGTTTATATTCTGGATCTGTTTATTTGTGTAAAAATAGCACAGATGAAAATACTTAAAGAATTATCGAGAAAAGAATTTAGGGCAAAATTTGGGTTGGAGGATCTATGTATAGCCTAATTATCTAAGACAAAATGGGTCGACGG